>ERZ1030944.43-NODE-43-length-35768-cov-44.552096_pt1 | contig 35768 bp, 33 predicted proteins | sample MGYA00518599_ERZ1030944 | MGnify/ENA primary metagenome ERZ1030944 (study PRJEB33718, sample SAMN03159697) | human skin metagenome | collected 2014-05-20 | study: EMG produced TPA metagenomics assembly of the PRJNA266117 data set (Human skin bacterial metagenome... | reverse complement strand
ACAGCACGATGTTCTGGTTGATGATCCTGCTGCCTCGGCGGGCGTGCTGCAGCGCTTGCGGGATCAGTCGGAGGTCGTGGCCGGTGAAGGCGACGTCAGCGGAATCGATCGCGGCGTCAGAGCCGGTCGCTCCCATTGCTATGCCCACCGTTGCGCCCGCCAGTGCCGGCGCGTCGTTGATGCCGTCGCCGATCATCGCCGTCGGCGTCTTGGAGGAAAATTCGGCGACGATGCTTGCCTTGTCCTCAGGGCGCAGCTCGGCGCGCACGTCGTCGATTCCGGCGATTTCAGCCAGCGCCCGGGCGGTGCGAGTGTTGTCGCCGGTGAGCATGCTCACTTCCACATCGTTGGCGCGCAGGGTCTGCACGGCTTCGGGAACCTCGGGACGCAGCTCGTCGCGGACACCGATCGCTCCGGCGAGAGCGTCATCGACGGTGACTAGGACGCAGGTCTGGCCTTCGGACTCCATGCGCTCAACGTCTGCCTTCAGTGGCCCGGCGTCGATCCACCGGGGGCTGCCCACCAGCACCCGTCGGCCTTCGACGGTGCCGCTGATGCCGTGCCCGGCTTCCTCGCTGATGTCCTGGGCGGCGGGCGCTTCGGGCCCCGCTGCCGCGATCGCCGCGGCGAGGGGGTGCGTCGATTGCTGCTCAACTGCCGCCGCGAAAGTAAGCACCTGCGCCCGATCAAACCTGTCTGCCGGGACCACGCCGGTAACCTCGGGCTGGTTGCGGGTGAGGGTTCCGGTCTTGTCCACCGCCAGGTGACGGATGCCGCCGAGCCGCTCGAACGCCGCGCCAGACTTGATGACCACGCCGAACTGGCTGGCCGCGCCGATCGCGGCCACGACCGTCAGCGGCACGGAGATTGCCAGCGCGCACGGCGACGCTGCGACCAGAACCACCAACGCACGGGTGATCCACGTCTCGGGGTCGCCCAGCAGCGAGCCGATCACGCCGACTAGCACCGCCAGGATCATCACCCCGGGCACTAGGGGTTGGGCAATCCGGTCGGCGATCCGGGCGCGGTCGCCCTTTTCCGCCTGCGCCTGCTCGACCAGGTCCACGAGTGTGGTCAGCGAGTTGTCCGTTCCAGCTGCGGTCGTCTGGACTTCCAGCACACCGGCGGAGTTGATCGCTCCCGCGGGCACCTCGTCGCCGGGCGCAACCTCCTCCGGAATGGATTCTCCGGTGATCGCTGAGGTGTCAAGGCTGGAGCGTCCGGACCGAATGATGCCGTCCGTGGCGATCCGCTCCCCGGGGCGAACGAGCATCAGCTCGCCAGCCGCGAGGTCCTTCGCTGCGACCTCGACCGACGTGCCGTCGCGCAGCACCGTCGCGGTCTGCGGTACCAACTTCAACAGTGCCCGCAGTCCGCCCTGCGCCCGGTCCATCGCCTTGTCTTCCAGCGCCTCGGCGATCGAGTACAGGAACGCTAGCGCCGCGGCCTCTCCGACGTAACCGAGGATTACCGCGCCGACCGCGCTGATGGTCATCAGCAAACCAATGCCGAGCTTGCGCTTCGTGACAAGGTTTCGGATCGCGTCGGGCGCGAACGTATACGCCCCTAGCAGCAGGCCGACCCAGAACAGTACTGTCGCGGGTGTCGCTAGCCCGGACCAGCCCAGCGCCAGGCCTACGCAGAGGGCTACGCCGGAGAAGATCGGCAGTAGCAACTCGGGGTCCTTCCACCATGGCCGATCGAGTTCTTCGATCTCTTTGGCGGGTTCGTGTGCGCATCCACATGCCGAGCTCATGCGTCCGCTCCCTTCTCGCCGCAGCCGGGCACCGAGCATTCAGGGTCGATGCACGGGGCGTTTTCGTCGACAGCCAACGTCGCGTTCACCAGCGCGTTGAGCGCTGCCGCGAGGTGCGGATCGGCGATTTCGTAGCGTGTCTTGCGGCCCTCCGGCTCGGCAACGACGATGCCGCAGTCACGCAGGCAGGTCAGGTGGTTCGAGACGTTTGAGCGGGTCAGGCCCAGGTCGCGCGAGAGTACGGCCGGGTAGCTCGGGCCATCGAGTAGTGTCATCAGGATTCTGGAACGCGTCGGATCCGCCATGGCCCGGCCGAGCCGGTTCATAACGTCGAGGCGCGAAGCAATAGTCAGCATGAGCTGAACTATACAGCATGTGCTGAACTGACGAAAGGTGCGAAGGGCCTGCCGACGCCCCGACCCCGCGCCGCCCCGCCATCGCACAGCCTCCTCTACGATGTGTTTGGTAAATGACACATAGTTGAAGGGACGTCGATGGCTACCTCGACCGCGCCGCGCAAGGCGTACACCGACGAACACGGCATTGAGCGCGCCTCGAAGCAGCAGAAGGGCGGCTTTGAGGCGAAGGTGGAGAAGAAGTCTCCCGCCGCCGGCCACGTGCTGCGCATGAACGACCGCTTCGGGGCGCAGGGCGGCAACCAGATGGCCGCCGGCATCACCTACTTCTCGGTGCTGGCGCTGTTTCCGCTGCTGATGCTGGTCTTCGCGGGACTCGGCTTCTTCCTCAACGCCCGCCCAGATCTGATGGACGACATCCAAAACCAGATCGCCAACTCCCTGGACGGGGATCTGGGCGACATGGTCAACGAGCTGGTCGAGACCGCCATCGACCAGCGCGGCGCCGTGGCCGGCATCGGCCTGCTCACCACCCTGTGGTCCGGCCTGGGGTGGATGAACAACCTGCGCGTCGGCGTGTCCGCGATGTGGAAGGTGGACGCAAATGAGGGCGGCAACTTCGTGACCAAGAAGCTCGCGGACCTGGTCGGCCTGATCGTGCTGATCGTGCTGTTCCTGGTCGCCGCGGCGGTGACCGCGGTGGGCCTGTCCAGCTGGACCAGCACCGCCATGGACCGCCTGGGCATCGGCGACTTCCCGGGCTCCCGCGCGGTGGTGTGGCTCGTCGGATTCCTGGTCAGCGTGCTGGCCAGCTTCCTGGTCATGCTGTGGGTGAACATGTACATGCCGCGCACGAAGGTCCCGGCGAAGTCCGGTCTGAAGGGCGCGCTGCTCGGCGCGGTCATCTTCGCCATCCTGCAGCAGTTCGCCGGCCTGGTCATTTCCTCGGCCACCGGCAACCCGGCGGGTGCGATCTTCGGCCCGATCATCACCCTGATGGTCATGCTGTACCTGATTTGGCGCGTGGTGCTCTACGTCGCGGCGTGGACTGCCACCACCGACGAGTCGCTCGCGATGGCGCCGGCGGAGGTGCCGGAGCCGGCCGTGATCAACGTCCGCGCGGGCGCGGTGCGCGGCAAGGACGAGTCCAACGCCTCCGGCAAGGCGCTCGGTATCGGCGCGGCGCTGGGCGCTATCGGCGTCGGCGTGGTTTCTCTGCTGTCCCGAGACTAAACGCGGTGGCCAGCGCCGCAAGCGCGAGCACGGCCGCCACAATCAAGTAGGACCACCAGTGGTTCCAGGTCGTCTCCTTCCCAGCCTGCTCAGGCGCAGGTGCGGGGGTGGGGGCGGCCATTGTCGTTTCGGGAGTCTTTTCAGCGAGGGGCTCAAGCTTTGCGACGGAGCTTCGCACCCCATACGCCTCGTGCAGAAGCATCTGCGCCTGCTCCCAGGGGCGGTGGTCGTAGGCCGACGTGTCCAGCACAACCGCCACGAGACGGCGGCCCTCGTGGTTCACGGCGCCGACGAACGTGTGGTTCGCGTCGTCGGTGTAGCCGGTCTTGCCACCGATGCCGTCCGGGTCGTTGAGGTAGAGCTGGTTGTCGTTCCACAGTTCGAACGGCGGCAGGTCGTCGAAGCCGGGGAAGGTGGTGTGCTCCGTGTCCACGATGCGGGTGAAGGTGGGGTCGGCAAACGCCGCGGTGTAGGCCAGGCCCATGTCCCAGGCGGAGGTGGACATGCCAGCGCCGTCTAGGCCGGAATACGACGTCGCGCGGGTGTCCGACATGCCGAGCTTCTTGGCCAGCGCATTGACCTTGCCCAGCGCCAGCTCGTCGCCGCCGAGGGCCTGGGCGAGCGCGTGTGCGCAGTCGTTGCCCGAGGACAGCAGCAGGCCGGTGAGCAGGTCTTCGACGGTGTAGTCGCCGCCCTCGCCGATGCCGGCGGCGGAGCCTTCCTGGCCGGCGGATTCCGCGGAGACCGGGACCTTCTGGTCCAGCGGCAGCTCGTCGATCACGGTCAGCGCGAGCAGCACCTTGATGATGGAGGCGGGCCGGTAGCGCCCGTGCGGGTCTTTCATCGCCACCACGTCGCCGGAATCTAGGTCGGCCACCAGCCAGGAGGAGGCGACCACGCCGTCGGGGACCTGGTAGCCGTCGGCTGCGGTGATGCCGCAGGGGCCGTCGAAAAGCACGGGCAGCGGGGAAGGGGAGGATGCGACGCGCTCGGAGGTGGACACCGGCTCCGGCGGCCAGGTGGCCTGCGGGCAGTTGTCGGTGTCGGGGGCGCGGCCGCGGCTGGGCGGGATCCAGTTGCCGCCCTCGTCGTAGTAGCCGACGGTCGGGCCGGCCGAGGAGGTGGCTTCGGTCGGGGTTTCGGCGTCTTGGGCGTGAGCTGCCGTCGCAAAGCAAAAGCTCAATGCTGTGGCAGCTGCGAGCGCACGCTTCATCTAGGAATCCTTCTGGTCGTAGCGGGCCGCGAGCCGCTCGATGAGCTCGTCGGTGAGGGCCTCGTCGGAGAGAATGATATCCAGCATGTCGGCGTGCATCGCCTCCGTCTCGGCCGGGTCCGGCTCCTCCGCGGCCTCGTCCTCGTAGGAATCGCCGGCCAAATCCACGCCGATGCTGTCGAAGAGGCTCTCGTCTTCCGCAGCTTCCTGCGGCGTGGTGCCCACGGCCTCCGCCAGCACCTCAGCGTCGATGGCGGGGAACTGGGTAGTGAACTCGGTGAGGAAATCGTCCGCGTCGCTGACCGCCTCCGCCGGGCGCTTGCCCTTGCGGATCTCCGCCTCGATGCGCCGCTGCAGCGCCTTTTCCATCTGCCGGTGGCGCCAAGAGCGCACACGGGTGGGCTCAAGCTCGCGGGCCACCGCGCGCGACTTGTTCTCCGCCTTCTTGGCCAGGTGCGCGACTTGCGTGGCCGTCATGTTCACCGTGGCGTTCACGGGCGCGAACTCGGAGTCGGTGGAAACGCGCCAGTTGCCCCAGTAACCGGCGAGGAACAACGCGAAGCTGACCACGGGGCCGATGACCATGCCGAGCGCGAGGAAGCCGGTGGCGTTGCTCACCAACATGATCACTGCGCACGCCACCGCCGGGATGACGGTGGGTTGGTTGCCGCCGAACACGCTGGGTTCGCGGCCCGTGACCACGTCGCGGATCATGCCGCCGCCGGTGGCGGTGAACACGCCCATCATGATCGTGGGCAAAACCGGCAGGCCGTACTGGATGGCCTTGGACGCGCCGGTGGCCGCCCACAGGGAGGACACCAGCGCGTCGCCGTGGGACTGCAAAAGCTCCCACGCTTTGCCCTTGAAGTAGGTGAACCGGGCGACCAGCGCGCCGGTGAACGCCAGGATGAGGTACTCCGGCTGGCTCATCGCAGCGACGGTGCCCTGGTTGATCAGCACGTCGCGCAGCATGCCGCCGCCGAGGGCGGAGAGCATGGCGATGAAGAAGAAGCCCACGATGTCGTAGCCGAGCTGGCGGGCCAGGGTGCCGCCGATGATGCCCATCAGCAGCACGCCGGAGACGTCCATCCAGTGATAGATGGAGCTGATGAGGGGGTCGACCTGGTCCACTGCCATAGCTGGAAATTGTAAAGGTGGCACGTTTGTCGGGCATGTTGGGATGCCCAGGGGCAACGGCGAAGCGGTTTAGAACTTGGAGAAACGCTTGATCAGCTGGTTTTCCATCTCGGTCCACGCCTCCGCTTTATCGGTGAACGGCGCGGACGGCACGTAGCCTGCGGCGCGGGTGGAGCCCAGCATGTACGCCAGGTAGTCCTGCATGCGTGGGTTGGCCAGAAGCAGGGAGTTCAGCGAATCATCGTTCGCCCAGTCCGCGGCGTCCGCGAGCAGCTCGTAAGCCTTGGACATCTGTGCGGTGTCCACCGCGTCGGTGCCCTTGTTGATGTCGGCTGCGATGCCGTTGAAGGAGTAGGAGTTGTCCGGGTGGACCTCCACCTTCAGCTCGCCGGCGTTGGCGGTGTCGATGAGGTCCTGCCAGGTGGACACGCCAGCCAGGTCGTGGTCGTCGTTTTCCAGGATCCAGCGGCCCAGGTGCTTGGTGGACGGGAAGGTGATGATCTCGCCGTACTTGCCCAAGAACACCGGGGCGCCGCGCAGGTAGGTGCGCAGCGTGTACACGCTCTGGCCCTGGATGGAGACCTTCACCGGGTCGATGCCGGCGCGGCCCCACGCGGAGGAGTCGTACGGGTCTTCCGCGGCAGCGCGGGCCTCCTCGTCCGCGCGCGCCTGCTCGGCGGCAGCGGCGCGGGCTTCGGTGGCGGCGGCGATGGCGGTGCCTGCGGCTGCGACGCGCTCGGCATCGAGCTCTTGCGTATCGACGACACGGACAGACTCGTCCAACGACTTGACCACATTCTCCCAGTTCGCCAGCACCACACGGCCGACACCGGACCACTCGGACAGGCCGTTTTCGCCCGCGTAGTGGTCAGAGCCGCGGCTGACGTTGCCCAGGATGGAGTGGGAGGCGAAGAAAATCTGCGCCTGCTCCGCGGAGGCGACGTCCGCCAGGGAGCGGGAGATCTGGAACACGCGCGACAGGCGCGAGACGTTTTCGTGGCTCGGGCGGCCGGCCAGGAACTCGGGTGCGCCGATGATGTCGAAGTACTGCTTGTCGTTGGGCACCACGCGGTCGTCGCCCTGGGCCTGGAACTCCTGCCACTTTGGGTGGTCCGCCAGGTCGTGGGCGTTGGTCGTTTCCAGGTAGGCCAGGAGCTCCTCGGGGGAGTGGAAGGCCAGCACGGCTTGGTCGTCGCCGAGGAAGGCCTGCCACTCGCTGCCCTTTTCTTTCCAGGTCGGTGCCCACAGGGTGTAAAAGTCGCCCTCGGTCAGGGAGATCTTGACGGGGAGAATCGCGCGCGTAGTCATGCGGGAAACTTTAGCCGGTCGGCCTCCAGAATCCGCGGAAGGTCATGCCCAGATTTTCTGTGCGCACCGGGTTCATCTGCACGGGGCTGCCCGCCTCGATCATCATCCCGTCTCCTGCGTACATGGCGGCGTGGCCGGACCACAGCACCAGATCCCCCGGCTGCAGCTCCTCGTACGAGACCTGCCGGCCCACGGTTTGGTCCGCGGCGACGCGCGGGATGTCCAGCCCCGCCTGCTTGTACGCCCAGGAGGTCAGGCCGGAGCAGTCGAACCCGCCGGGTGCGGCCCCGCCCCACACATAGGGTGTGCCGAGCTGGCTCTTCGCGGCTTCGACGGCGGCCGCGCCGACTGCGGATCCCGGTTGCTGCGCCGGAGCAGGTACCGGCGGTGGGGCAGCCGCTGCAGCAGGCTCCGGCGGAGGTGGCGGGGCGACGGCGGAGGCTGGCTTCACCTCCGGCGGCGCGGGCTGTGCAGCCGCCTTGGCCGGAGGCGCAACCAGGGAGGCCAGACGCTGCAGCTCCCCGCGCGCCTTCTCGGTGACAGGGCCGGGGCCGGGCATGATTCGGTTTTGAGCCGCAGCGGTCGCGGAGGAGAGCGTTTCCGCAACTTGCCGCAGGTCCTTCTCCAATGCGTTGAGCACCCGCATTGCGTCCCTGATGGCGTCAGCGATGAGCCCGGCCACGTACGCGGCGGCGCCGAGCAAGCTCGCCGGTGAGACCGCAATGGCGGGCGTCGCAGCGGCTTTGCGGATGAGCTCCGCGCCGATGGTGGCTAACTCGAAGGCCGCGGTGCCGATCAGCACGCCTCCGCGCACGACGCCGTCGCTGATCGTTGCGCGGTAGTCGGCCAGGTCCGCCGCAGCACCCGTCCGGGAAGCGCCGGAGGCGTTCGCCACCGCGGCCAACGGGTCGAAGTCCGTGAAATCCGGCATACGAAACCCCGGCAGCGTCGGCATGTCGAAGGGCAGCAGTTTCACCAGCATGCTCGCTGTGCCGTGCACATCCAGGCCAGCAGTGGACAAGGGGCCAGCGAAATCGAGTTTCAGAGAGTTCATAGCGTGGCCCCCAGCTTCTGGCAGGTGCAGGCGTCAACGGCCGCGGCGGCGTCGACCGCCAGGTCCATCGCCTCGGCGATGCGGTGGGCCTCGGCGCGCAGTGCCTCTGCATCAGTGTTGGCCTTGGCGATGGACTCGCTCACCGCGGCACTGAATTCGCCGAGTGGCCAGGTGGCGGGCACAGAAACGTCGTGAAGCAATTGCAAACGTGCTGCGTCGTCGCGCAGCGAATCGGTCATGGCGGATACGGCGGCGGAATCAATGTGAAAAACAGTCATGGCCATTGGACGCTGAAACCACCGCCCCGGTTCCCTCGGGGCGCAAAAAATTTCCGCGCCCCGCGGAGTGAACTAGCATGAGCCGCATGGATATCACGGTTGTCAACCACCCCCTTGCCGCATCCCGCCTGACCATCATGCGCGACAAGCGCTCCAACAACGCGGCGTTCCGTGCGGCGCTGGCGGACCTGGGCGCGATGCTCATCTACGAAGCGGCGCGCGGCCTCAAGGTGGAGGAGTTCGACACCGAAACCCCCGTCGCCACCGCCCGCGGCGCGCGCCTTGCCACCCCGCCGATCATCGTGCCGATCATCCGCGCGGGCCTGGGCATGGTCGACCCGGCGCTGTCGATGATCCCGGACGCGCAGGTGGGCTTCATCGGGCTTGCGCGCGACGAAACTACCCACGAGCCGGTGCCCTACCTGGAGGCCCTGCCGCAGGACCTGTCGGGCCAGCCCGTGTTCCTGGTGGATCCGATGCTGGCCACCGGCGGCTCGTTGCTGCACGCCATTGACCTGCTGGTTGAGCGCGGCGCGGACGACATCACGTGCATCTGCATGGTTTCTGCGCAGCCGGGCGTAGACAGGCTGGAGGCCCACGGCGGACCGGTGCGCCTGGTCACCGCCACCATCGACCCGTCGCTCAACGAGGACGCCTACATCGTCCCTGGTCTGGGCGACGCGGGCGATCGTCTCTACGGCCCGCGCAACATCGAGCTTTAAGCTTGTCGACGTTCCCCCGGTAGCGCCGCCGCCAATCCCGCGCTACATTGCGTGGCGTAACTGGTTGACCGCTTTGGGGAGCGCCGACAAATACGGGGGAAAGACCATGGGGGAAGTACTGCCGCAATCGCACTGGGCGAGCTACGCACTCGGGCTGGGGGAGCGCGTGCGCGCCATCCGGCTCATGCGGGGGCTGAGCCAAACGCGCCTGGCGGAGCTGGCGGGCGTGTCGCGCTCGCTGATCTCGAATCTGGAGCGCAACGACTACAACTCCAAGGTGGCCGACCCCACCTTGAGCACGTGCTACCGGCTCGCCTCCGCGCTGCAGGTGCCGCCGGCGGCGCTGCTGCCCGGCGCGGCGGAAAACGTCGAGGGCTGTTTCCTGATGTCTGAGGCGTCTGGGATGGATGCCCCGGCGCCGATCAGGTTCCAGTGGCCGCGCAGCGCGCAGGACACCGCCCGGTTCCACGACACGTACCTGCGCCGCGGCGCGCCCCAGGGCACGCCAGCGTTCTAGCGGCCCGTGGTCTAGCGGTCCGCGTCGAGCACCAGGCCGTCGTCGTTGATGTCGACCTCGATGTCGCGCCACTCAATCTCCCAGTAGCCGTCTCCCACTCGACCTCGGCCTCGCCGTTGCGGGCGGCTGCCAGCGCGGCTTCGACGTCCGCTTCGCTTACGCCTTCGTCGGCCATCTCCGCGCGGGCCTCCAGGGAGTAGTCGGTCACATGTGAGCCACCGTAACAACACCTTCCGCACCGCTTTGTCTACTTTGCGGCAGGTGCGCGTACACTCTTGTCAGCAAAACCCGATAACCGAAGATGACAAAAAAGGGGAGCGCACGTGGATAACGCCGGTATCGCCGCTGCGGTGGATCGCTGGTTCAGCGAAAACCAGGAACGCGTGATCGGCTGGCGCCGCCACATCCACTCCCACCCGGAGCTGTCCAACGAGGAGGTCTCCACCACCGACTTCCTGGCGGAGACGCTGGAGAGCTACGGCTTGCACCCGGTGCGTTTCCCGGGCACCGGCCTGTACGTGGACTTAGGCCCCGCGGAAGGCAAGCGTTTGGCGTTTCGCGCGGATATCGACGCCCTTCGCGTGCCTGAACAGACGGGGTTGAGCTTCGCGTCCTCAAACCCGGGGGTGTCCCACTCCTGCGGCCACGATATCCACACCAGCGTCGCCTTGGCGCTCGCCTGCGCGCTGTCCACGGTGGAGTTGGAGCATCCGGTGCGCATCATCTTCCAGCCCGCGGAGGAGGTCATGGGCGGCGGCGCCCTGGACGTGATCAAGTGGGGCGGGCTCGAGGGTGTTGCCGCGATTTACGCTGTGCACGCTGAGCCGCACATCAAGGTCGGCGAGATCGGTGTGCGCACCGGTGCGATCACCTCGGCGTCCGACGTGATCCGCATCGAGGTCCACGGCCCCGGCGGGCACACCTCGCGCCCGCAACTGACCGCGGACGTGGTCTACGCCATGGGTGCGCTGATTACCCAACTGCCGGGGCTGTTGTCACGCCGGGTGGACCCGCGCACGGGAACGGTGTTGGTGTTCGGGCATGCGGAGGCGGGCGACGCCGCCAACGCGATTCCGAAGCGGGGCCTTATCGAGGGCACGCTGCGCACCGCAGACATCACCACCTGGCGCGAGATCGAGGACCTGCTCACGGTCCTCATCGACCTGGTTGTCGCGCCGACGGGCTGCACCTACCACCTGGACTACATCCGCGGGGTGCCGCCTGTGCTTAACGACGATGCCGCGACAGCGCTGGCCGTCGAGGCAGCGCGCGCGGTGGACCCGCAGTCGGTGGTGTCCGCCCCGCAATCCAGCGGCGGAGAAGACTTCTCCTGGTACCTCGAGCACGTGCCTGGTGCAATGATGCGCCTTGGCGCCTGGAGCGGGGAGGGCGATTACCAGGATCTGCACCAGGGCAATTTGAACGTGGACGAGCGCGCGCTCGGCGTCGGCGTTCGCCTGTTCGGCTCCATCGTGGAGGAGTACTTCCGCCCGGGCGAAGAATAGAAGTTCTCTGGGTAGAATGGCTCCCAGTTTGGTTCCCTGTCACCCGACCCATGAGGAGTGCTGTTTTGTCCAAGAAGATCGTCATCATCGGTGGAGGCCCGGGCGGCTACGAGGCTGCGCTGATGGCGTCCAAGTACGGTGCGGACATCACCATTGTCGAGGACAGCGGCGCGGGCGGCTCAGCGATCCGGAAGGACGTCGTGCCGTCGAAAAGCTTTATTGCGGGCGCGAACATCAAAAACGACCTGCGCCGCGCGGACGACATGGGACTGAGCCACGCGCTGGGCGATTCGAAGCTGTCGCTGCTGGCGCTCAATGAGCGCGTGAAGTCGCTCGCCGGCAAGCAGTCGGACGACATTCGCGCGCAGCTGGAGCAGGGCGGCGTGCGCTTCATCGAGGGCCGCGCGCGCTTCTCTGAGGAACAGAAGGGCCACACCACCCACAACATCGAGGTCGAGGCTGCGGACGGGTCGACGGAGACCATCACCTGCAACATGGTGCTCGTGTGCGTCGGCGCGAGCCCGCGCGTGCTCAAGGGCGCGGAGCCGGACGGCGAGCGCATCCTCAACTGGCGCCAGATGTACGACCTGAAGGACCTGCCCACCCACCTGATCGTGGTCGGCTCCGGTGTCACCGGCGCGGAGTTCGTCTCCGCGTTCGCCGAGCTGGGCGTGAAGGTGACCATGGTGGCCTCGCGCGACCGCATTTTGCCTCACGACGACGCCGACGCCGCCGATGTGCTCGAGGACGTGCTGGCGGACCGCGGCGTGCAGCTGGAAAAGGACGCCCGCGTGGAGCGCGTGGAAAACACCGGCGACGGCGTGGTCGTGCACACCACTGACGGCCGCGCCATCGAGGGCTCGCACGTGATGATGTCCATCGGTTCTATCCCGAACACCGCCGAGCTCAACCTGGAGGCCGCTGGCGTGGAGGTCACCCCGTCCGGCCACATCCACGTCGACCGCGTCTCCCGCACCAACGTTGCCGGCATCTACGCCGCCGGCGACTGCACGGACCTGATGCCGCTGGCGTCCGTGGCCGCGCAGCAGGGCCGTATTGCCGTGGACCACGCGCTCGGCGAGGGCGTGACCCCGATCCGCCTGAAGACGGTGGGCAACGCCGTGTTTACCCGACCGGAGATCGCCGCAGTCGGCGTGACGGAGCAGCAGATCCGCGACGGTGAGGTCGACGCCGACATCTACAAGCTGCCGCTGGCGACCAACCCGCGTGCGAAGATGCGCTCGCTGCAGTACGGCTTTGTCAAGATCTTCGCCCGCAAGGGCTCCGGCCAGGTGCTCGGCGGCGTGATCGTCGCGCCGACCGCTTCCGAGCTGATCCTGTCGCTGACCATCGCCGTGGCCAACAACCTCACCGTGCGCCAGCTCGCCGGCTCCATGGCGGTCTACCCGTCGCTGTCCGGCTCCATCACCGAGGCCGCGCGCCGCCTGGTCACCAACACCGATCTGGACTAGTACTCCGGGAACGCCCGCTGCGGGCACTTCGTGCGCGGGCGAGAGAAATGGAACCCCGCCGTGGCCTGGCGCTTGGACACGTTGCCGGCGCGGTCGGTGCGGATGAACACGAACGGCACCGCCTTCGCACCGGGCCGCTGCAGGGCGCCTAGGCGCTGGCAGGTGGATTCGAAGCCGGTGCCGAAGCGGGCGGAGACCACGTCGATGTCGTAGCGCGTTTCCTTCGCCGCGGTAAGCACCTCCGCGTACGGCATGGTCACGGCGGCGGCGTAGTTCACCCCGCTGTTTGTGGTGTCGCGCATCACCGGCTGGACCGCGCACATCATCGAGCAGTTTGAGAACAACTCGCTGATCTGCCCGCTGTCCGCCTACAACGGGCCGGAGGAGCGCCACATCGGGCGCTAGATCTCTTTACCCCCGAAACGCGGGCCGTCGCTTGTGGACGGACCGCGTTTTTCCACCCCCACGCCGTCCCCCAAAGTGTCCCGAAAATGATGTGATCTGTATTAAACTTGTCCTATCCGTATGACCGCAAGAACTTCCTTTGTGAAAGGAAACCGATGAACCCGGATAACCTCCCGCTTCACGACCTGCCCGCCTTCAGCAAGATCCTGGTGGCCAACCGCGGCGAAATCGCCGTCCGTGCCTTCCGTGCAGCATTCGAGACCGGCGCGAAGACCGTCGCCGTGTACCCCCGCGAGGACCGCAACTCCTTCCACCGCCCGTTCGCGGACGAGGCCGTCCAGATTGGCGAGCCGGGCCAGCCGGTGAAGTCCTACCTGGACATCGACGAGATCATCCGCGCCGCGAAGGAAACCGGCGCGGACGCGATTTACCCGGGCTACGGGTTCCTCTCCGAGCGCGCCGACCTGGCGCGCGCCTGCCGCGACAACGGCATTAAGTTCATCGGTCCCTCCCCGGAAACGCTGGATCTGACGGGCGACAAGTCCGCCGCTGTCCAGGCTGCGGAGCGCGCCGGCCTGCCGGTGCTGAAGGACTCTGAGCCGTCCGACGACCCGAAGCAGCTGGCGGAGTACGCCAAGGACTTCGAGTTCCCCGTCTTCGTCAAGGCAGTCGCAGGCGGCGGCGGTCGCGGTATGCGCTTTATTGAGCGACCGGAGGACGTCGAGAAGCTTGCTGCTGAAGCCTCCCGCGAAGCGGAGGCCGCGTTCGGCGACCCGAACGTCTACATCGAGCGCGCCGTGATCCGCCCGCAGCACATCGAGGTGCAGATCATGGCGGACTCCCACGGCAACGTCGTGCACCTGTTTGAGCGCGACTGCTCCGTGCAGCGCCGCCACCAGAAGGTGGTGGAGATCGCCCCGGCGCAGCACATCACCGAGGAGCAGCGCCAGCGCATCTGCCAGGACGCGGTGAACTTCTGTAAGGAGATCAACTACGAGGGTGCCGGCACCGTCGAGTTCCTCGTGGACGAGTCCGGCAACCACGTGTTCATCGAGATGAACCCGCGCGTGCAGGTCGAGCACACCGTGACCGAGGAAGTCACCGGCATCGACATCGTGAAAAACCAGATGTACATCGCCGCCGGCGCGAAACTGGAGCAGCTCCACCTCACCCAGGACCTCATCGAGGTCAACGGCGCCGCCCTGCAGTGCCGCATCACCACCGAGGACCCTGCCAACGGCTTTAGGCCGGACTCCGGCGTGGTCACCGGCTACCAGTCCCCGGGCGGCGCGGGCGTGCGTCTCGACGGCAACGTGGCCGTCGGCACCACCATCACCCCGAACTTCGACTCGCTGCTGGTGAAGATGACCTGCCGCGGCCGCAACTTCCAGGTCGCCGTGGACCGCGCGCTGCGCGCCTTAAACGAGTTCACCATTAACGGCCTGTCCACCAACATCGGCTTCCTGCGCGCCCTTCTGAGCGAGCCGGAGTTCCGCCACGAGCGCATCAACACCGGCTTCATCGCGGACCACCCGAACCTGCTGGAAGCGCCGGCAGCTGCCGACGACGCCGGCAAGATCCTCAACTACCTCGCGTCCGTGACGGTGAACCAGCCCAACGGTCCGCGCCCGACCAACATCCGCCCGTCCAAGAAGCTGCCGGAGGCCAACTACGGCGACCTGCCGCGCGGCTCCCGCGACGAGCTGCTCGAGCTCGGCCCGGCAAAGTGGGCCGAGAAGCTGCGCAACCAGACCGCGCTGGGTGTCACCGAGACCACCTTCCGCGACGCGCACCAGTCGCTTTTGGCCACCCGCATCCGCACCAACACCCTGGTCGCGGCGGCGAAGCACGTCGGCCACCTCACCCCGGAGCTGACCTCCGTGGAGGCCTGGGGTGGCGCGACCTACGACGTGGGCATGCGCTTCCTCCACGAGTCGCCCTGGATGCGCCTGGACGAGCTGCGCGAGGCGATGCCGAACGTGAACATCCAGATGCTGCTGCGCGGCCGCAACACCGTGGGCTACACCCCGTACCCGGACTCCGTGACCAAGGCGTTCGTGCGCGAGGCCGCCACCTCCGGCATCGACATCTTCCGCATCTTCGACGCGCTCAACGACGTCTCGCAGATGCGCCCGGCCATCGACGCGGTGCTGGAGACCAACACCACCGTCGCCGAAGTGGCCATGGCCTACTCCGGCAACCTGATGGACCCGGCGGAAGACCTGTACACGCTGGACTACTACCTCAAGCTGGCCGAGGAGATCGTCGACGCCGGCGCCCACGTCCTGGCCATCAAGGACATGGCGGGCCTGATGCGCCCGGCAGCCGCCGCCAAGCTGGTCACCGCGCTGCGCGAGCGCTTTGACCTGCCGGTGCACGTGCACACCCACGACACCGCGGGCGGCCAGCTGGCCACCTACCTGGCGGCCGCCAACGCCGGCGCCGACGTGGTCGACGTGGCGTCCGCGCCGCTGGCGGGCACCACCTCGCAGCCGTCCATGTCCGCCCTCGTCGCCGCCTTTGCGGAGACGGAGCGCGACACCGGCATCGACCTGCAGGCCGTCTTCGACATGGAGCCCTACTGGGAGGCCGTGCGCCAGGTCTACGCCCCGTTCGAGTCCGGCATCCCGGGCCCGACCGGCCGCGTGTACAAGCACGAGATCCCGGGCGGCCAGCTGTCCAACCTGCGCACGCAGGCCAAGGCACTGGGTCTGGAGGACCGCTTCGAGCTCATCGAGGACTACTACGCCGGCGTGAACGAAATCCTCGGCCGCCCGACCAAGGTCACCCCGTCCTCCAAGGTCGTCGGCGACCTAGCGCTGCAGCTGGTGGGCCAGAGTGTCAGCCCGCAGGAGTTCGCCGAAAACCCGCGCAAGTACGACATCCCGGAATCCGTCATCGGCTTCCTGCAGGGTGAGCTGGGCACGCCTCCGGGCGGCTGGCCGCTGCTGCGCGACAAGGCGCTGGAAAACCGCAGCGAGGTCGACCACACCGTGAAGGTGCCGGAGGAGCTCGCCGCCGACCTCCAGTCCGAGGACCACGACACCCGCCGCGCCGCCCTGGACAAGCTGCTCTTCCCGAAGCAGTACGCCGAATACCAGGAGCACTTGCGCACCTACGGCATCACCGACCAGCTCGGCGACAAGACGTTCTTCTACGGCCTCGAAGAGGGCGAGGAGACCATGATCTGGTACGGCGAGATCGATGAGAACCGCCCGCCGCTGGTGGTCAGCCTCGAGGCCGTGGGCGAGCCGGACGAGAAGGGCATGCGCCAGGTCATCCTCACCGTCAACGGCCAGGTCCGACCGATCACGGTGCGCGATGAGTCCGCCGAGTCCTCCGTCGCCGAGGTGGAGAAGGCCGACTCCTCCAACCCGGGCCACGTGGCAGCGCCGTTCGCCGGTGCCGTGACCGTCACCGTCAAGGAGGGCGACGAGGTCAAGGCCGGCGACCCGGTGGCAACCATCGAGGCCATGAAGATGGAGGCCGCGATCTCCGCCACCAAGGACGGCAAGATCGAGCGCATCGCGTTCACCCAGCCGACCAAGGTGGAAGGCGGCGACCTCGTGGTGGTTATCGCCTAACGGGGCAGCAGTAAGCACCGCGCGGACCGTTGAACGGCCGCGCGGTGTTTGCTTTGGTGTGCCGAGGCGCGCTCGAGCACCGGCGACACCGGCCTACGCGGTGAAGTCCTCCACGTCGACGACCATCACGTCGTCTTCGCCCTCGACGTCTTTGAAGCCGAACTTCTCGTAGCGGTGGCGCGCCCGGTCGTTGTCCGGGTCCACCCACAGCGCCACCTTCGGCGCGCCCTGGCGCTTCGCCAGCTCCACCGCCGCCTGCAGCAGCCTCACCGCGAGACGGTTGCCGGCGTAGCGGTTTTCTACCGCGATGGCTATTTCGGGGATGTCGGGGGCGAGGTTCGCGTGCCCGTCGTCAGGCGACTGCCAGTACCGCAACCACACGCCACCTGCAGGTACGTGGAATTGATCGAATGCGACGATGCCGCTTTCGCGCTCCGGGTCCCACTGGCCCACATAAGTTTCGGCGCCTTCGCGCTCGCTGTGGCCGACATCGCCGGCCTCGTTGCCGAAGACGTCGGCGAGGTAATTCAGCCGCCGCAGGTAGGTGCGGTCGGACTCGGTGGCCTCGCGCAGTTGGAACTCAGGTGTGTAATCCATGCGCTCCACGTTAATCTTTCCCCATGCTTCGACGCATTTGCCTATCGACGTCCACCGCCCTGGCCCTCGCCGCAACCCCCGGATTCGCCGTGGCAGCGCCCGTGGTGAACGACGCTCCACCCGCCGCCACCCCCGTGGTCAACCAGGGCGATTTGGTGGACGTGGTGGGCAAAGGGCGCTGCACCATCGCGTTTAACGACCGAGGCCAAAACGTCAGCTACACAGCCGGGCACTGCGGCGAAGAGGGCGACCGCGCCATTGTGATGGGGGAGGGGTTCCGCGCCTCCGGCACGTTCCACCCGTCGTCGGCGATGAACGCGGACGAGGGCACCGCCAACGACTGGGGTGTGATCCGCTGGGCAGACGGCGTGAAGCTGGGCAAGAACGCCATATCCGGTGACGCGGTGGTGGCGCCGTCGCTGATGCGCTCAGGCGACCCGGTGTGCGTGTACGGCGGCACCAGCAAAAAGACCACGTGCGGAAGCTTCGCAGGCGCCATCGGCAACAACCTCTACTGGGACGGCCCGTCCGGCAAACCCGGCGATTCCGGAGGCCCGGTGTGGGTGGAAGGAAAGGGCTTTTTGTCCATCTACACCGGCGTGAGCCTGGCGGTGGGCCGCAAAGGGGAGGAAGGCCGGCTCAACCGCAGCTCCGTACCCGACAACGGCCCGCAGGTTAGCCCAGAAGAAGAACTGGAGCTGCTGGCCCAGGCGAAGCGCATCACCACGCCGGTGGTGCACGAAACCGCGGTGCCGGGAGGCAAGCCGGAGCGGGTCAGTAACGGCGGCAGCTCGGATATGAGCGCGGTGGGGATCACCGCGATCGTGCTCGTCGCCCTCGCCGGGGTGCTGCTCGCGCTGCCGCAGATCGTCGGCGCGCTGCCGCCGCAGTACCGCGAGCCCGCGCTGCGGATCATGCAGGGCTGGGGTTCCTAGCGGAAGGGCTACTTCAGCTCCATCAGCACGGCGCCTTTGTTCACCTGGCCGCCGACCTCGACGGCCAGGCCGGTCACGGCGCCCGCCTTGTGGGCCTTCACCGGGTTTTCCATCTTCATCGCTTCCAGCACAACCAGCACGTCGCCCTCGGCGACCTCCTGGCCTTCCTCCACGTTGACCTTGATCACGCTGGCCTGCATGGGGGAGGCGACGGCGTCGCCCGAGACGGCTGCCTTGCTCGCCCGGCGCTTCTTCGGCTTGCGCTTGGCGGGGCCTGCCGCGACGAGTTCCTCGGGCAGGGCGACCTCGATGCGGCGGCCGTCGATCTCCACCGCGAAGGTGCGGCGAGAAGGCGCCTCGGTGTCCGCGTCCTCGTCGGTTGCCGGGGTGGTGGGAAGCTCGCCGTCCCACTCCTCCTCGATCCAGCGGGTGTAGACGCCGAAGCCGTCCTCGTCGCCGACAAACGCCGGGTTGTCCAGGATGGCCTGGTGGAACGGGATCACGGTGGGGAAGCCGGCCACGACGTACTCGCCGAGGGCGCGACGGGCGCGCTCGATCGCCTCCTGGCGGGTGGCACCGGTGACGATCAGCTTGGCCAGCATCGAGTCGAACTGGCCGCCCACCACGGAGCCTGCGCGCACACCGGAATCCACGCGCACGCCCGGGCCCGCCGGCTCGGCGTAGGCGGTGACGGTGCCCGGCGCCGGCATGAAGTTCGCCGCCGCGTCCTCGCCGTTGATGCGGAACTCGATGGCGTGGCCGTGGGCGGCGGGGTCGACGTCGAAAAGCAAAGGTTCCCCGCGGGCGATGCGGAACTGCTCGCGCACCAGGTCGATGCCGGTGGTGGCCTCGGTGACGGGGTGCTCCACCTGCAGGCGGGTGTTGACCTCCAGGAAGGAGATCAGGCCGTCGGAGCCGACCAAATACTCCACGGTGCCCGCGCCGAAGTAGCCGGCCTCGCGGCAAATGGCCTTGGCGCTGGCGTGGATGCGCTCGCGCTGCTCGTCGGTGAGGAACGGCGCCGGGGCCTCCTCCACAAGCTTCTGAAAGCGGCGCTGCAGGGAGCAGTCGCGCGTGCCCACGACCACGACGTTGCCGTGCTGGTCCGCCAGCACTTGGGCCTCCACGTGGCGGGCTTTGTCCAGGTAGCGCTCCACGAAGCACTCGCCGCGGCCGAACGCCGCGGTGGCCTCGCGGGTGGCGGACTCGTACAGCTCCGGGATCTCGTCAACCGTGTAGGCGACCTTCATGCCGCGGCCGCCGCCGCCAAACGCCGCTTTAATCGCCACCGGCAAGCCGTGCTCTTCGGCGAAGGCGATAACCTCGTCGGCGCCGGCGACCGGGTCCTTCGTGCCCGGCGCCATCGGGGCCTGCGCGGCCTCGGCGATGTGGCGGGCGGTGACCTTGTCGCCCAGCGCGGCGATCGCCTCGGGGGAGGGCCCGATCCAGGTCAGGCCCGCGTCGATGACCTTCTGCGCGAACTCCGCGTTTTCCGACAGGAAGCCGTAGCCCGGGTGGATCGCATCCGCGCCGGACTTCTCCGCCGCGGCGAGGACCTTGTCCATGTTCAGGTAGCTCTCGGCCGCGGTCTCCCCGCCGAGCGCGAAAGCCTCGTCTGCGAGTTGGACAAACGGCGCGTCCGCGTCCGGCTCGGCGTACACGGCGACAGACGCGATGCCCTCGTCCACACACGCGCGGATGACGCGCACGGCGATCTCGCCGCGGTTGGCCACCAGCACCTTGGTCACGCTATTCGGCAGGTCAGTAGTCGCTGCAGTGGTAGGCACGAAGCAATCCCGTCCTTACAATCGGAAAAACACACCGTTAGAAACGTCGGACAAACGTCGAACCATGTTACAGCGCCACCGCGCCGGCGTGCTTAATCTGCTTCGTTTTCGGGCGCGTCGCCCTTGGCCACAGGCATGCGCACCATGTTGCCCCATTCGGCCCAGGAACCGTCGTAGAGCGCGACGTTGGTGAAGCCCAGGATGTGCTTGAGCACGTACCACGTGTGCGAGGAGCTCTCGCCGAGCTGGCAGTACACCACCGTCTCAGCGTCCTTGTCGAAGTCGGCGTAGATCGCCTGGATGTCCTCCAAAGAGCGGAAGCGCGCGTTGGGGAACACTGAGCGGCCCCACGGCACGTTCACCGCGCCCGGGATGTGGCCCTGGCGCAGCGACGGCGCGGAGCAGGACTCAGGATCCGGGTCTTCGCCCAGGTAGAGGGGGGCCGGACGGGCGTCGATAAGCTGTGCTGGTGTGCGCTCCAGCAACTCCGAAGCAAACGCGCGGAAGGGCGCATCCTGGCGCTGAACCACAGGGTAGTCCGAGCGCGGGTATTCCGGCACCACGAAGGAGGTGTCGCGCTCCTCGCCCATCCAGGCGTCACGGCCGCCGTCGAGAAGCCGCACGTCCGGGTGGCCGAACAGCTCGAACACCCACGCGGTGTAGGTGGCCCACCAGTTGGAGGAGTCGCCGTAGACCACCACAGTGTCGTCACGGGTGATGCCGCGCGAGCGCATCAGTTCCGCAAACGCCTCGCCGTCGATGAAGTCGCGCACCAGCGGGTCGTTCAAATCCCGCTTCCAGTCAATGCGCACCGCACCGGGGATGTGGCCGATGTCGTAGAGGAACGCGTCCTCATCGCTTTCCACGACCTTCAGCCCCGGCACGCCCAGACGGGCGGACAGCCACGCCGCGGAAACGAACTTTTCGGGGTGCGCGTACTGCTGGAACTGCGGGGTGTCGTCGAGCTCGATGCCCATGGCGGCAACCTTTCTTCTCGCTCGTGTGCGGTGTGCAACACCGGTGTGCAAAACCACCGTCAACGATACAGAAACGAATGCGGGGAGCTTGATGTGTTTGGCCGAGAAATACGGTGGTGTGAACTTGCACACTATCAAATCGCTCGCCCGGTGGAACTCACTGCCGCCGGTTAAAGTCAGAGGTAGGAACACACAGGTTACGGCCCGTTTGTTCTGGGTATCTGACCAGCCCCGGCGGCACCGGCATGTGCGTGGCGCGGGGCGTGAACCATGAAAGGGACCAACCGTGCACAAGGCGATTGTTGTCTTCGAGGTCGAAGGCGGCTCCGACAAGTCCTTCGACGGCCACCGCAAGGACACCATGCCCATCGTTAACGCCATCAAGGAAAAGGGCTGGCACTCCGAGGTTGTCTACTTCCGCCCGGAGTGGGCAGACGACCTGTTCACCTACGTCTCCGAGAACTTCGACGCCTACATCTCCCGCGTGAACCCGGGCAACATCCCGGGCGGCGAGCAGGGCTACTTCGACCTTCTGACCCGCCTGTCCGAGGCCGGCCTGGTGGGCATGTCCACCCCGCAGGAGATGATCTCCTACGGCGCCAAGGACGCCCTGGTCAAGCTGAACAAGACCGACCTTGTGCCGGAAGATACCGCCGCATACTACGACGTGGAGGAGTTCCACAACACCTTCTCGAAGTCCCTGTCCTACGGCGAGCGCGTGCTCAAGCAGAACCGCGGCTCCACCGGTTCCGGCATCTGGCGTGTGCGTCTTGCCGACGAGTCCCTGGCCGAGTCCGTCGAGCCGGGCACCGCACTGCCGCTGGACACCAAGCTCAAGTGCACCGAGGCCGTGGACAACCACACCGAGGACCGCGAGCTCGGCGAGTTCATGGACTTCTGCGACCAGTACATCGTCGGCGATAACGGCATGCTCGTGGACATGCGCTTCATGCCGCGCATCGTCGAGGGCGAGATCCGCATCCTGCTGGTCGGCCCGCACCCGGTCTTCGTCGTGCACAAGAAGCCGGCCGAGGGTGGCGACGCGTTTTCCGCAACCCTGTTCTCCGGCGCGAAGTACACCTACCAGAAGCCGGAGGAGTGGCAGGAGCTCGTGGACATGTTCGCCGAGGCCCGCCCGGTCATCGCCGAGAACCTCGGCGGCGACAACATCCCGCTGATCTGGACCGCGGACTTCATGCTCGCCGACGACGACGAGACCGGCGAGGACACCTACGTCCTCGGCGAGATCAACTGCTCCTGCGTCGGCTTCACCTCCGAGCTGGACATGGGCATCCAGGAGAAGGTGGCCGAGGAGGCCATCAAGCGCGTCGAGGAGAAGCACGCCTAAGAGCGTTTTGCTTATCGACGTCTCAAGCGCCCCACCGCCCCGGCCCGCAGCACGCGGGACCGGGGCGGTTTGTGCGTTGCGGGGCTATCCCCGGGTTTTGCGCCCCGGGTTTTGTGGTCGTTGGCGCGGCTGCCATGTGCGGCTGCCTTGTGCGGATGGTCCTTGTGTGGCTGCCTTGTGTGGATCGTCTAGCAGCCGACGGCTCCCGCTAGACCATCTGTGTTTTATCGGCAACGGGTGTCATTACCACCTGGGGAAACGCTCAAGCTCGACTCTGATGGTCTAGCAGGCCGGGCGAGGCTGCTAGACCATCTGGTGAGCAAACGGCTCGGAGCCTGTGCCTTACTAGTCGTACGTGCCAAGCAAGTACCCGACGGGGTAGTGCCACCATTCGTAGAACTTCTCGGTGTCCCCCGAGATGGCTTCAATGCCGCCGTTCGCCGGACGGATGTCGGCGGAGTAGTGGTTGACAAAACCGTTGGCGGTGATTTCGCCGCGCTCCGACCACGCAACTGTGGCGCCGCCGTTTTCTAGCGGCGTGATTTGGTCGATCCGGCCGAAGAGTTTCGCCTCGCTCGCCGGTTCGCCGTTGACGTACAGCGCCAACCCGTCCGCGATCGATCCCGCGAGGCCCCGCGGCCCGTTCTCATCGCCGAGCGAGCCCTTGAAGGTGATCCAGCTCAGCGGTGCGCACGGGTCGTACTGATTGTCGATGTCTTCGATCCAGTAGTTGTAGTCAGACCCGTCATCCGCCGGCATGCGGCCCGGGGCGGTGCCGGTGGCGTACTGCTTTCGTGGGTCGGAGGGCAGGTTAGCGCAATTGTCGCCCTCGGGTGCTGCTGCGGCAGGAGGCGCGGCCTCGCCGGCTGGTGGCTGCGCGACAGTCTCGGTGACGGTCTTTTCCTGGGGGCGTTCCTGGGTCACCGTCTCTGCCCCGTCACCGCCTATGGATGCGGTGACGGTTGGCGCCATCCCGCCGGTATTGGCAGCTGTGTCCGCTGTCGTGTCTTCCGTGGCGCTGCACGACGCAATCGCGAGCGCCGCCGGAACTGCGAGAAGGAGCTTGGTGGCCTGGTTGATTCGCGTCATACCTCGTTAGGGTAGAAGCTTTGCCACGCTTTCCGGGTCCGCGTCGGAGAGCATCTGGCGGCAGCGGGCGTATTCTGCCTGGTCACCGATCTTCTGTGAGGTTACTGCCAACATCGCAATGGTCTTCAGCACGCCCTGATTCGGTTCGTGCGAGGCCGGGACCGGCCCCCAGCCTTTCCAACCGTTTGCGCGCAGGCGGTCCAGGGAGCGGTGGTAGCCGGTGCGGGCGTATGCGTAGGCGATGAGTGCGTCGCCGCCGTCGAGTTCACGCTCGGCGCGGGCAGCCCAGACTGCGGGGGAGTCGGGGTGGGCGAGCGCGGTGTCGTCTGCGAGCAGATCCTTGCCAGCGGCCGGGTCGGCGGGCAGCTCGATGGGCTTCGGGGCGAGCATGTCGTTGATTTCCATGGCCGCCAGGCTACTAGTTTGCTGGCAGCCCGTGCCCCGGGCTCGGCATTCGCGGATATTGTGGGGCGCAACCCTATGTGATCTACGTCCCACACCGAGGAGTTCCCATGGCAAGTGCAGTGTATACGGCAAAGAAGGGCACCCACACACAAACCATCAGACACCCTCGATGTTGCTGTATTGTTTAGATGACACTCAAAGAGAATCTTTCGACTAGGAAGATTCAAAATGGTTGGGAGAGGAAATTTTGTGGAAAAAGCTCTTGGCCACTGGGGGCGTTCTTCTGATGGCGTATTCCGTTTACGCTAAGTGGCCGTATGCCGTGACGATTGCTCTAGCAATTTTGGTCATTCTCCTCCTATTTGTTCCCTATGGGAAGAAGTAAAACCTGAGCAGAGGTAGAGATTTAGATATACCTATGCGGACGACATCCCCAGGATTTCGTCCGCATCTCCTTTCACTGGCCATCGAGACCAAAGCGGATGACGATAAGCAGCGGCGTCCGCTGTACGAGGCCTTGTTCACGTCGGGGAAGTTAGATCTAGATCTTTCGTACAACTCCGAAGACCCGAAAATGAGCATCGGGGAGTGGTTGAGGATGAACACCGACCGCCGTCTCGACCAGCACTACGTTCTCGACGAGTTTTTGAAAGGCTATTGAGGAGGCCAACTATGTCAAGCAGCCCGCTGTATGTCGCCCGAAATGGCACCCACGAAGAGTTTTTGGAGGTCTATGACCCGGATGAGCATGGTGCCACCGAGATGCTTCTCGCTGGTCTGATCAATCGTGATCCGGACGCACGGGCCAGGATCAGCAACGACATGCTGGACCGGGGTGCGGACCCGACTGTGGTGGATCACGGGCAGAACACGTTGACGCTGTTGTTGAGTCACGATGATCTCGGTGAGGGCGATGCGGCACTTGTGCAGCGGCTTGTCGACGGCGGCGCCGACGTGGACTTCCGCGAAAGCCACGGCGATGTGCCGATCAAGCTCGCGGTGAAGACCGGCGCCGAAAGCGACGAGCAACGCCGACCCATTTACGAGGCGCTATTCGGCAAGAACGTGGATTTGGATGAGCCGTCGAGTGTGCGCAACCCCAAAAACACAATTGGCCAGTGGCTGCGCATGTGCGTGGACCGCCAGCCGGAAGACCTCAAAGTTTTGGACGAGTTTCTCACCGCCCGCGGCTTCTAGGCCCAGAAGTCGGAGGCGTCCAGCCCGAAGCGGTACAGGCAGCGGCGCAGCAGCGGCATGGACAGGCCGATCACGCTGGTGGGGTCGCCGTCGATGGAGTCGATGAACCAGCTGCCCAGCGCCTCCAGGGTGAATGCGCCGGCGCACTCGAGCGGTTGGCCCGATTCGGCATAGGCCTGGATGTCGGCGTCGGAGACGTCGCCGAAGCGGATAGTGGTGGCAACGGTGTCCACCACCCATTCGCCACCGAACCAGACCGCGTGGCCCGTGAGCAGCTGCGCAACCTTGCCGCGCTGCGCTTTCCAGCGCTCGACGGTCGCCTCCACGGTGTGGGGTTTGCCCAGAAGCTCGCCGTCGAGCAGCAGCATGGAGTCGCAGCCGACCACCACGTCGTCGGGGAATTCGGCGATTGCCGTCTCAGCTTTGGCGCGGGCGAGCGTGGAAACGGTGGTGGCCGCATCGACGCCGTGAAGCGATGCGATCACTGCGTCCTCGTCGATGTGCGCCGGACGCAGCACCGGGGTAACCCCGCCTTGCTCGAGCAGCATGCGCCGCGACGGCGACTGCGACGCCAACACCAGCCGCATTAGAAGTACGCCGCAGAGGCGAAGGCGTGCGGGTTGAACGCGGCGGCGGGGTGCGATGCGCCCCAGCCGTTCGCGTCCGGCTGCACCCCGGCCAGCTTGCGCTCGCGCTGCAGCTGCTCAAGCACCTGCGACAGCGCGGCGAGCTCTGCCTCGGTGGGGTTGCCCTTGAGTACCTGAATGTCCACGTCAGCCTCCTTTTCGTGGTTAGAGCGGGATGTTGCCGTGCTTCTTCTGCGCCGGGTAGGCCACCTTGCGCTCCAGCAGGCGCAGGCCCTCCAGCACGCGGGCGCGGGTGGCGGACGGCTCGATCACGGCGTCGACTAGGCCGCGCTCGGTGGCCACGTACGGGTTGAGGCTTTCCTCGGCGTACTTGTCGGCGTCGGTGCCGATGGCTTCGGCGGCGGTGGGGGCGTCTGCAAGCGCGATCTGCGCGGTCGGCCACGCGAACACCAGGTCAGCGCCCAGGCCCTTGGAGCCCAGCAGGGCGTACGAGGGGCCGAACGCCTTGCGGGTGACCACGGTGATCGTGCCCACCTGCGCCTCGGCGAACGCGTAGGCAAGTGCCGCCGCGGCGGCGGACGAGCCGGCACGCTCCTCCTCCACGGCCGGCAGGAAGCCCGGCGAGTCCACAAACTGCACCACCGGCAGGTTGAACGCGTCGCAGGTGCGGATGAAGCGCGCGGCCTTGCGGGCGGCATCGCGGGTCAGGCAGCCGGCCAGCACGCTCGGCTGCGTGGCGACGACACCAACGGCACGCCCACCGACATGCGCAAACCCGGTGACCACAGAGCCCGCGTAGCCTGCGGAAAGCTCGAAGAAGTCCCCGTCGGTGACAGCGTTGACCACGTCCAGCACGTCGTAGGGCTGGTTGTCGTCGTCGGGGATGAACGTGTCCAGGTCAGCGCCGGTTCCGGCAGCCTCGGCGCCCAGCGGGGACGCGGCCTTGTTGTTCAGCGGCAGGTAGCCCACCACCGCGCGCGCCAGCTCCACGGCCTCCGCGTCGGTGGCGGCGGTCAGCTGCGCCAGCCCGGTCTCCGCGGCGTGGACGGCGCTGCCGCCGAGCTGCTCGCTGGTGGTTTCGGTCTCGGTCACCTTGCTCACGATGTCGGCGGTGGTCACGTGCATCGCCGCGCCCTCGGCCATGATGGTGATGTCCGCCAGCGGCACGGTCGCGGCGGTCAGTGCCGCCGCGTCGCCGGCCACCACTGCGATCTGCGGGATCAGCCCGGAGGCGCGGGTGGCGGCGCGCAGGATCTGCGCCTGCATGTGCGCGGTGACGATGCCTTCCTTCCAGCGCGGGCCGGTGGAGTCGTAGATTCCGATCAGCGGCACGCCGGTCTTGGTGGCCAGGTCGTAGATCTTGAGCATCTTCTCGGCGTAGACCTCGCCGATCTGCCCGTCGAAGACGGTGGGGTCCTGGGAGAAAACGCAGACGCGGCGGCCGTCGATAAGCCCGTAGCCTGTGACCACGCCGTCGGTGGAGGGCTTGGACTTGTCCATCTTGTACGCCTCAACGCGGTGCTTCGCCAGCGCGTCGGTTTCCACGAACGTGCCTTCGTCCACAAGCTTCAGCACGCGCTCGCGGGCGGTGGCGGCCCCGGCTGCGTGCACTGCGTCGATCGCGTCCTGACCGACCGGGGCCTGCGCCTCATCCAGGCGGTTGCGCAGATCCTGGATGCGGCCCGCGGTGGTGGTCATGTCGGGTTTGGATGAACTCATAACGCCTCAGTCTAGATTCCTTATGTGCCGCCATGCTTATCGACGGCTCCGCCGCCCGCGTTTCACCCTCCACCAACGGGCAGTAGAGCGGAGCCTACGGGCCGAGAAGGGCGAGCGGCATGACGATGATTCCGTCGGGGCGGACGTATGCCTGTTTACCTGTGGTTACCACCATCAGGTTGGTTACCCGGTCCGGAATGCGTTCGCGCAGCCACAGAAGGTGCCGGACGTCGGTGTCCTCAACCCGCGGCTTGAGTTTGACCTCAACACCGACGACTTCTCGTTCCGGCCCTTCGACGATGAAGTCGACTTCCCGTTCTCCGGCGTTTGATCGGAGGTGGTACACCCGCGCTCTGGCTGCTTGAGCCAGCACACGGAGTGTGAGTGCAGTCAGGGATTCGAAGAGTGGCCCAAACATGTGGGCCGCGCGGTTGCTGAGGAGGCTGGATGCGCCGATGCCGAGCAGTCGTGCCGCGAGAGCGGGGTCAGCGAGGTGGTGTTTGGGGCCCTGCTGCAACCGCTTGAACTCGTTATGTTCCGGAACCCACCCAGGGACTGGATCGAGCAGCCAGATCTTCGCTAAATGCTCGCGGTATGCGAGCGTAGTTTTCTGATTCGGCTGCTCCACCTGGCCGCCCGTTGTGGCGCCGAGCAGCCTCGAGTAGGCGGTGGTCGTGGAAGTGGCCGCGGCATAGGCGCGCAGCCAGCTCCGGAGCGTTTCGGGCCGGCGGACTTCGTAGCCTGCATCTGGAATGTCGCGGTCGATGATGCGCTCGATGTACGAGTCGAGCATCAGTGTTTGGACCGTGGGATCAGCCGCGGCAATGGCGGGAAAACCACTGCTGGTAATGAGCTTGGCGTAATCGCCGACCTCAGAATCCGAGTGTCCCGACACATCGTTGTCTCCGCCCAAGATCCTGGCGAAGCTGCACGTGGGGTCGGAGACGCCGCGTTCATGGACCGCCATCGGGCGCATACGCAACGAGAAGATCCGCCCGGCACCCGAATGGGAACCCTTTGCATCGACGGGAGTGGCCGAGCCGGTAAGGAGAAAACGCCCGGGGGCAGCTCCTTGGTCCACTTTGCGGCGAACTGCATCCCAAACCTGGGGGAGATGCTGCCACTCGTCGATGAGCAACGTGCCGTCCGGCGCCGAGGAGAGCGAAAAATCGGCCTCCGCAATGCTGCGCATATCCGGATCATCAAGGAACCAAGTGGTGTCGGCGCGGCGTTTGGCCGTGTCGGTTTTCCCGACACCTTTCGGCCCGTCAATGGCGATTGCGGACAGGTGGGGCATGAGAAGGTCGAGCTCGTCGTCGAGGGTGCGCCGGAGGTAGGCCATATGAGCATTGTACTGCACGAAAGTGTCCTACTACCGCATTTTCAGGAGTCCTACTACCGCATTTTCAGGAGTCCTACTACCCGATTTTCAGGAGTCCTACTACCCGATTTTCAGAAAAAATGCCCCGCGCCGGGTAAGCGGCGTGGGGCACAAGCGGGGTCAGGGTTGTGGAGTGACTACAGCACTACCGCTCCCAAACGCGGTGGGACGCCAGCAGCTCCTTGACCGGCGCTGCGGCAGCGTCGGCGGTGTCGACCGCGACGATGCCCGGCTGGTCTGCCGGCACTCGGGCGCCCTCGAGCGCCTCCTTGCCGGTCTCGCCCACCGCGATGATGGCCTTCTTGTGGCGCTCGAGCTCGCCGAGCATCGTGTTCACATCGGTGTTTGCCGGCGGGTTGACCACCACGGCCGCGTCGAACTCGATGGAGCTGGCGGTCAGGTACGTGCGCGAGATGGACACGTCCTTGCCGCCAATCTTCACGGCCCCGCCCTTTTCGGCGACGAGCAGTGGGGTGGTGCCGGCGGCGAAGAGGTCGTCGACAAGCTTGCCCACGGCATCCGCGGAATCACCCAGGTCGGTGTAGATGAGCACGCCGACCTGGCGGCCGTCGATAGGCCAGGTGCCGCCCATCTGGGACAGTGCCTCGGACGGCTTCACGTCGGCGACATCCTGTTTCTCCGGGTGCGGCAGGCCGAGGTTATCGGCCACGGCCTCCGCGAGGGCCTGGTCGACGTGCGCGAGCACATCGAGGTAGCGCACCTTGACAGCCTCCTCGTAGCACTTGCCCAGCTCGAAGGACAGGGCCTGGGTGAGGTGGTCCTGCTCAACATCGGTCAACGAGATGTAGAACTGGCGCGCCTGGGAGAAGTGGTCGTCGAAGGACGCGGGCTGCTCACGGGTGATCTTGCCTTCCACGGCGACGGGAACGTCGATAAATGCGCCCTCGTCCACGGTGGCCTCGGCCGGGTTGTTCTCGTCCAGCGAGTTCGGCTTGTAGGGCGCCACGCCGGTGTGGGAGCCGACCTGGTGCATGCCGTCGCGCAGGTTGTCGTTCACCGGCGCCTGCGGGCGGTTGATCGGCAGCTGCGCAAAGTTCGGCCCGCCCAGACGGGAAATCTGGGTGTCCAGGTAGGAAAACAGGCGGCCCTGCAGCAGCGGGTCGGCGGTGACGTCGATGCCCGGGGGCAGGTGCGACGGGCAGAACGCGACCTGCTCAACCTCTTCGAAGTAGTTGCGCGGGTTCTTGTTCAGCGTCATCGTGCCGATGATCTCCACCGGCGCGAGCTCCTCCGGCACGAGCTTGGTCGGATCCAGCAGGTCGATGCCCTCGAACATCTGGTCCTCCGTGTCCGGGAAGACCTGCACGCCCAAGTCCCACTGCGGGTAGGCGCCGGCCTCGATGGCGTCGTAAAGATCGCGGCGGTGGAAATCCGGGTCCATGCCGCCGGTGATCTGCGCTTCTTCCCACACCTGGGAGTGCACGCCGAACTTCGGCTTCCAGTGGAACTTGACCAGGGTGGTCTCGCCCGCGTCGTTGATGAAGCGGAACGTGTGGATGCCAAAGCCTTCCATCATGCGCAGCGAGCGCGGAATACCGCGGTCCGACATGTTCCACAGCGTGTGGTGGGTCGCCTCGGTGTGCAAACCAACGAAGTCCCAGAACGTGTCGTGCGCCGACTGCGCCTGCGGGATCTCGCGGTCCGGGTGCGGCTTACCCGCGTGGATGACGTCCGGGAACTTGATGGCGTCCTGGATGAAAAACACCGGGATGTTGTTGCCCACCAGGTCCCAGTTGCCCTCTTCGGTGTAGAACTTCGTCGCCCAGCCGCGGGTGTCGCGCACGGAGTCGGCGGAGCCGCGCGAGCCCAGCACGGTGGAAAAACGCACGAAGACCGGGGTCTCAGCGTCCTTCTTAAACACCTTGGCCTTGGAAATCTTCGACGCGTTGCCGTTGGCGACGAACGTGCCGTGGGCACCCACACCACGCGCGTGGACGGCGCGCTCCGGGATGCGCTCGTGGTCGAAGTGGGTGATCTTCTCGCGGAAGTGGTGGTCCTGCATCAGCAGCGGGCCGCGCTCGCCGGCGCGCAGCGACTTCGAGGTCTCAGACAGGCGCGCACCCTGGGCGGTGGTGAGGTACTCGCCTTGCTGCGTGCGCGGATCCGGGGAATCCGAACCGGCACCGAAGTGGAACGGGCAACCGGTGGCAGAAACCGAGGCAGGCGGCTGCTGCGCGTCGGTGTCCTGCGGCGGGGTGGTTGTGCCGTCGGGCTGCGCAACGCCCGGCGTTGCGGCACCCGGCTTACCGGGGGCGCTATCGCCCGCCGGCGACGCTGCGTTGGTGGATGGGGTCTTGTCGCTCATTCCAGTTCAACCTCTCAAGGTATGGGAGTAGGTGCCCGTTCGAGCGTAGCTGTGCGCGCGCCGTGGGGCCGTGAAAAATTACTACGCTCGTCCACATGAGTGTGCGCAACGTGCAGCGAATCCAGGAAGAAGTAGCCGAGTACTGGCCGAACGTGCGATGGGTGGAATCCACCGGCTCTACCAACGCCGACCTACTCAACGACAACGCCGAACCGGGCACGGTGCTCATCGCCGACGAGCAGACGGCGGGCAAGGGGCGGCTGGGGCGGCAGTGGGTCACGCCGAAAGGCTCCCAGTTGGCCATGAGCATGGTGGTGGAAGTGCCGGAGACGCCGCCGCCGTTCGGCCTGCTGTCCATCGCGCCGGGCGTGGCGGTGACTGACGTGGTGCCGCAGGCGCGGCTGAAGTGGCCCAACGACGTGCAGATCGGCGGCAAGAAAATCGCCGGGATCCTCTCCGCGCTGGACTTGCCGCGGGTGATCGTGGGCATCGGCATCAACGTGGTCATGCGCGAAGAGGACCTGCCCGTAGAGACCGCAACGGCGCTCAACCTCGAGGGGCTGGAGGTGGATTTCGACGATTTCACCGCCGACGTCCTGCGCGCGATGGGCGAGCGGCTGACCCAGTGGCGCGAGGGCGACCCGCAGCTTTTAGAGGACTACCGCGCGGTGTGCGCCACCATCGGCCAGAGCGTGCGCCTGGAGATGCGCGAGGGCGAGGAGACCGTCACCGGCACCGTCACCGGGGTCAACGACGAGGGCGAGGTGCTTATCGACGGCTCCGCGTATTCCGTCGGCGACGTCCACCATCTGCGGCCGACGTCCTAGGCGTGCAGTACCCTGCCTGTTTATGGCTGGCAAAGCACCGTTTCGCATCGGCGGGGACGAAGTCGTCCTCGTCGACGTGTGCGCGCCGCTTTCCGCGCTGACCATCCCGCTGCTCGAGCTGGTGGCCGTCACCGGCGTGGCCTGGATGGCCATCGGCTGGATGGACGTGACCCCGCACGTGGACCCGGGCCTGCGCAACATCGTGGTGCTGTTCTGGGCGTTGATCGTGCTGTGGCGGTTCATCGTCCCGCTGGTGGCGTCCAGGCGCCGGCGCTTCATCGTCACCGACAAGCGCATCCTGGCCCGCGGCAGGCGCGGGGCGGTGGATTCCATCCCGCTGCGCCAGATCCACTCCGTGCGCCGCGAGCGCGGCGGCATCAACGTGGCGGTGTACGGCTACGCGCAGCCGATCGTGTTCGAGCGGGTGGGCAAGACGCGCTCGGTCGAGAAGGTGCTGCAGCGCGCGCTCGGCGCCACGCGCTAAGAGCGCTTGTTAGCCCTTGATCTCGGTGGTGTGCAGCTGCTCGTCCAAGTCCTCGGGGGAGAGCTTGCCGCCCAAGAACTCGGCGGTGACCGGCAGGTGCAGCTCCATGTCGGTGCCGGGGCACAGTTCGATCACGGCCTCGTCCACCGTGTAGTCCAGCACGTGGCCGCCGCGCGAGTGCTCGTTATCGATGAAGTGCACGTGGCAGCCCGGCACGCCGATGCCCTTGGCGTACATGGGGGTGCGGAAACCGCCGATGACGCCTTCGACGCCGGTGAAGACGTGCTCCGCGTCGTCGGAAACCGCCTCCGACATCGGCGGGTAGGGCTTTTCCTGCTTGGTCACCGTGCGCACCACCACCTCCTTGAACCGGCCGGTGATTTTCACGGCGGTGAAGAAGTTGTGGCTCGGCTCGGTGTCGTCGATGAACTTGGCCAGCTCGGAGCGGACCATCCCGGCGGGGGCGTCGAAACGCATCCGCGGCACGAAGTTGGTCACCACGGTAAACGGGGTGCGCTGGTCTAAATCGGCAACGCGCGCCTTGCCGTCGGAGGTGAGCTGGTGGCACACCCCGTCCAGGATGAGCATCTCGCCGTCGAGCGCGTCGAAGGTGCCCAGGCCGAAGTTGCCTTTGCTCAAGATGTCGCCGATGGTCAGCTCGCCGTCGTAGATGCCGTCGAGAAGCGCGGTCATCAGCGAGTTCTGGAAGATTGTGTGGCGGGCGATCGTTTCAGACATGGCTGCGATGCTAGTCGGAGGGGCGACTAGAGTGTGCAGGGTGAGTAACGCCTATGGGATGCCCGTCGTCGCCGTCATCGGCGACGGCCAGTTGGCACGGATGATGCAGACAGAAGCGATCGAGCTCGGCGTGGAGACCCGCGTGCTGGCCGCAAGCAAGGACGCCTCGGCCGCGCAGGTGTTCGGCGACGTGCGCCTCGGCGATTACACCAAGCTCGAGGATCTGCGCGCGGTCGTGGGTGGCGCGGATGCGGTCACCTTCGACCATGAGCATGTGCCCAACGAGTACGCGCAATTGCTTATCGACGATGGCGTGGCCGTAGAACCCCGCCCCGATGCTTTGATCTACGCGCAGGACAAACTCGAGCAGCGAAAGCGCCTGTCCGAGGCCGGCCTGCCGGTGCCGGCGTTTACGGCGATTGAGTCGGCGGCGGACGCCGAGGCGTTCTGGGATGAGACTGGCGGCCAGGTGTGCCTGAAGGCCACCCGCGGTGGCTACGACGGCCACGGGGTGTGGTTCCCGTCGTCACGCGAAGAGTGCACCGAGCTGGTTGAGGACCTGCTGGGCCGCGACCTGCCGCTGATGGCGGAGAAGAAGGTCGCGTTCACCCGCGAACTGTCCGCGATGGTGGCGCGCAACCGCTCCGGCGACGTGCGCGCCTGGCCGGTGGTGGAGTCGCGCCAAGACGGCGGGATCTGCCGCGTGGCTATCGCTCCCGCGCCGGGCATGTCCGCGGAGCTGGCGGCGCGCTGCGAGGAGCTCGCCGTGCGCGTTGCCGGGGGCTTGGGCGTGACCGGCGTGTTGGCCGTGGAGCTGTTCGAGTACGACGGCGACAACGGCCCCGAGGTCTCCGTCAACGAGTTGGCCATGCGCCCGCACAACACCGGCCACTGGACCCAGGACGGGTGCGTGACCTCCCAGTTCGAGCAGCATATTCGGGCGGTACTGGATTGGCCGTTAGGTGCCGTCGATGAGCTTTCGCCCGCAACCGTCATGGTCAACACCCTCGGCGGCGACGAAGACCCTTCCGTACCGATGGCCGAGCGCGTCGTCGAGGTGATGCGCAAGTACCCGCAGGCCAAGGTGCACCTCTACGGCAAAGACCACCGCCCCGGGCGCAAGATGGGGCACGTCAACGTGTGCGCCGACACCGTCGACGACGCGCTCGCCGTAGCCGAAGACGCCGCGCACTACATCATCCACGCAACTTGGAAGGACTAGACACATGGCACAGCCAGTCGTTGGCATCATCATGGGCTCCGACTCGGACTGGGACACCGTCGCCCCGGCCGCCGAGGTGCTCGCCGAATTCGGCATCCCGTTTGAAGTGGGCGTGGTCTCCGCGCACCGCACGCCCGAGAAGATGCTGGCGTACGCCAAGGAAGCGCACACGCGTGACCTGCAGGTGATCATCGCCTGCGCCGGCGGGGCGGCGCACCTGCCGGGCATGGTCGCCGCGGCGACACCGCTGCCGGTCATCGGCATCCCGCGCGCCCTGGACACCCTCGACGGCCTGGACTCGCTGCTGTCCATCGTGCAGATGCCCGGCGGCGTGCCGGTGGCCACCGTCTCCATCGGCGGCGCGAAGAACGCAGGCTTGCTCGCCGCGCGCATCCTGGGTGCGGCCGATCCGTCAGTGCAGCGCAAGATGGTGGACTACCAGGCGCGCATGGCTGCGCAGGTGGAGCGTAAAGACGAGGCGCTGCGCCAGCGCCTGATGGGTGAGTAACCCAATCGTCGTGCTGGGCGCCCGCATCGTGGACGGGCGCCCTTCGCGCATGCTCGAGTTCCGCCTGCGCCGTGCGCTCGAGGTGTGGCGTGCAGCTCCCGCGCCGCTGGTCGTCTCCGGTTTTGACGAGGCCCCGGTGATGGCGGGGTGGCTTGTGGCGCACGGGGTGCCGGAGTCGGCGGTGGTGCTGGAGCCGGAGGCGCGCTCCACCAACGAAAACCTGGAGCGCTCCCGGGCGTTGTTCCCGGAAGCCGCGTGCCTGACCGTGGTGACCAGCGGGTTCCACGTGTTGCGCACCCGCGTGTGGGCCTGGCACCTCGGCATTCCGGTGCAGATGGTGGCGGCGCCGACCCCAAAGACGTCGCGGGTGAAAAACTACGCGCGGGAGGTGGTGGCGCTGCCGCACTCCGTGGCGCGGGTGGTTTGGCGCCGTTTCGTGCGCTGGGTGCTCGGGCGGTAGGGGACGGATTTTCGTATACGATATCCGCATGGAAAAGATCCACGGCAAATCAATCACCGAAGAGCGAATTCAGCAGTGGGCTGATGAGGCTGAAGCGGGGTACGACCTTTCAAAGCTGCCGGCTCCGCGCCGAGGTCGTCCTCCAGTAGGTAAAGGTGCAGGCACGGTCGTGCCGGTGCGTCTCGACGACGAAACGGTCGCCGCCCTCATGGCCCGCGCCGAAGCGGAGGGTCTGACCACCCGGTCGGATGCGATCCGTGAGGCTATCCGGCAGTGGACGAATGTCGCCTGAAATTCACCGTTCGGCGCGGAAGCATCACAAGAGAGACCGTCATCAGTGATGATGCGGTGCACCATGCATTTGCGCACGCGCTCACTTCACGGCCGCTAGACGATGAAGCTGACCCGCGGAGATGGTTAATAATCGGCCCGGACCATGCAGGCAGGCTGTTGGAGCTTGTCTTGCTGGTTTTCGATAGTGGGAGAGAGATAATCATCCACGCCATGAAAGCGCGCGCTCAGTATTTGGGTTGACTTCGGAACATCCCGAATTGGTGCGGATGACCCGTGACCGGGCGCGTCTTTGGGTTGCGTCCCTTAGTGTGGTGTAACGCTTGCTGATGGTGGGCCCTGGAAAATGT
>ERZ1030944.41-NODE-41-length-36116-cov-9.042650_pt1 | contig 36116 bp, 28 predicted proteins | sample MGYA00518599_ERZ1030944 | MGnify/ENA primary metagenome ERZ1030944 (study PRJEB33718, sample SAMN03159697) | human skin metagenome | collected 2014-05-20 | study: EMG produced TPA metagenomics assembly of the PRJNA266117 data set (Human skin bacterial metagenome and... | reverse complement strand
CATCAATTAGCGCCTTTGTGGCAAAAAGAATTGCAATATTTGCCACTGCCGACGTGATTGCTGCCCAAAACGCGACGGAGACTGCAAGCTTTGCACTCCTGACGATGGCTCCGATATATCGACAGTAAGATAGCAAATTTGTCAAGGAAAACTTTCTTCGGTTGGACACACTCAATTTGCCCGCAATACTCTGGTTACATTGCCCTCGTATCGAAGACTAAAATCCGCGTATCCCAGGCAGGATCGCCAAACATCTCAAGAATTTAGGGTGTTGCTATTTATTGTTTTTAACATACGCCATGTTTCGTTCAAGGTTGGGATTTTCACCTTAATGTGCTGCAGATCATAGATGGCTTCCACGTTCAAATGCACTACGAGCTGACGCTTTCCTTACTCTTTCTTCGGACTATGCAGATCTGGTGGCAACCACGTCAGCAACAGCCACTGCTGCAAAGGGGTTACTGTGTATCTTGTTTCATTTTGGCGCAGGAAACTAGGTCACATTCTGGCCGAAGAAAAGAAGAAAACGCGACCCCGGCGTTCCAAGCGAGCAAAACCATGGATAAGCGTTCACAATGGAAATGCTGACTAAGCGGGCGAACATGTCCGAAATTAATTCTTCCGACATTTCCAATCACGAAATAGCTACGGCCTTATCATCCACTGTGGTGTGTAACAGCTAGCTAACGCGACACTAGATGGGAAAGAGAAAAAGAAAAGCCAGCTGGATTAGTCAACGTAAAGCAAAAGGCGCTAGGTAGTTAAGCCTAGCGCCTTTCTTAGAGCCTCTTAACGGCGGAGACCGAGACGTGCGATGAGGTCACGGTAGCGGTCGATGTCGCGGGAAGCCAGGTACTTGAGCAGACCCTTGCGACGGCCAACGAGGAGCATCAGACCACGACGAGAGTGGTGGTCGTGACGGTGGTAACGCAGGTGCTCGGTCAGCTGGCTGATACGACGGGTAAGCAGCGCAACCTGAGCCTCGGGCGAACCGGTGTCGGTCTCGTGAAGGCCGAACTCCTTGAGGATTTCCTTCTTCTCTGCGGAAGACAGTGCCATGGGTTAAACTCCCTTAAATATTTCAGTCCGCATGATACGTTCACGTTACGTGTGCTTATCTGCTGCGGACCGCAGAAAAACACGAACTTTCGACATAGTAGTCGCATCCGGCTGCCAAGGCAAATAACCTCGCACCCGTTTAACCCGTAGCCCCGTCCGTACCTAGAAGCTCGTGCTCAATCGCGGCTTGTAGCCTAACCTGCCCGACCGAACAGATTACCCACACGCACCATGAGTTCCTCAACGAACTGCGTGGCATCGACGGCTAGGGCCACATGGGTTCTCTTCACAGGATCCTGCATGCGCTGCTCGTCACCGATCGTACGACCGCCACAGTCGACCTTGAGGTTTGTGTCGTAGAAAGTGACAAGGCTTGGATCGAGGGCAACGGCTACGGCCAACGGATCGTGGAGACCGCATCCACCAAGATACGGTGAGGTGGTGGCGTACGCCCCGATGTAGTAATCGACGATCTCGGCGTACAACTTTCCCGCGCGTGTCCCCTGCTCACGCCACTGATGGGTGTGCGCCTTGGTCAACAGCGTTTGCAGCGTGACATCGAGTCCGACCATGGTGACGTTGGTGCCATGTCGGAAAACATAGTCTGCGGCATCCGGGTCCTGGGAAATATTTGCCTCCGCCACAGCACTCACGTTTCCAGGAACGGTCAAGGCCCCACCCATGAGGACAATCCGCGCGTTCGTCACATCCTCGTAGCGCTTCATCGCCTCAGCCACCGTCGTCAGCGCACCAGTGGGCACGATGGTGAGATCGTCGCCGTAGCGTTGTACGGCGTCACGGTAAAAGGCCATCGCTGACTCACCAGAGATATCCTTTCCGTCTTCACTGCTGGTTACACATGACGACTCTTCGGTCGCCTCGCCTCCGAGCAGCTTGTCTTCGGCCGCCACGTATTCGTTAACCTCAACGCCGCCCAGGCCGTTCGAACCGTGAATGAAGCTGGAAGCCTCAGAGGGGCTAAACGGCGATGCAGGCCCCCTACCCCAAGGCCTATCGTGACCAGGAATAACGGGAATATCGGGGTAACCGAGGACAGAGAGGAGCGCACGGGAGTTCTTCACTCCTTGCTCCACTGTGACGTTGCCGTACGTTCCCGTAATCCCGATGAGCTCGGCATCGGGAGAACCGAGGCAGTAGGCGATGGCTAGCGCGTCATCGATCCCGGTGTCGAGGTCAAGGATTATTTTCACGGATTAATTTCTTTCAGATGCTCAACTGGCTTTTCCGTGTTGGCGAGGATCTCGCGTGCCTTCTCCACATCGCGTCCCATCGCAACCAGCAACTCATCGACGCTATCGAACTTCTCCATGCCACGGATAAAGTCGATGAACTCCACCCGGCAGTACCGGCCATAAAGGTCAGCGTGCTCATCCAACACAAAGGACTCCACGCTTCGACGCTCATCGCCAAAGGTTGGGTTGCTGCCAACAGAGACGGCAGTGGGGTAACGCACCCCAGGCTCCATGGTGCCCTTAATGGGGGCAGTTGATGGTGCCTCACCGAGCACGGTGAAAAAGCCCGCGTACACGCCGTCTGCCGGGATTGCTACCTCCGGACCAAAGTACATGTTGGCGGTCGGATAGCCGAGCTCCGCGCCACCACGTCCCGCGCCACGCACAACGAGCGAGCGGACGGTGAACGGGCGGCCGAGTGCCCAATTCGCCTTCTTGATATCCCCTTTGGACAGGGCTTCGCGGATCATCGTCGAACAGATACGCTCGCCATGTTCGGTGAGAAGGTCGACTACCTCCACTTCCACGTTGTGCTTTCCACCGAGCTCCTTCAGGGTCGCGGTGGTACCGGCAGCACGGTGACCGAACGTGAAGTTCTCCCCTACCAAAACCGCAGCGGCGTTGATCTTCTCCTGCAAGACATGGACGAAGAAATCCTCAGGCTCCAAGCTGGACAGCTCACGATCGAACTGCAGTGCCACGATATGGTCTACGCCGAGTTCGTTTGCCCGGCGCGCACGTTGGTTGACGTTGCCCAGCAACGGCGGCATGGCTTGGGGTCGAATGACGGCGAGCGGGTGGGGGTCAAACGTAATCATCACGCATGGAAGCCCCAGTTCGTGGGCTTTCTCCACCGCGCGGCAGATGAGTTTTTGGTGCCCACGGTGGACACCATCAAAAACGCCGATGGTGACAACTGTCTTCCCGATGTCGTGCGGGAACGCATCTAATCCTGGCCAGATATTCACCCCTACGAGAGTAGTGCCTATCGTGCTTCCGTATATTTTGGGGGTATGACGAACGTGAGCAAACTTGGTGGCCTTGTGTTGGTGGATAAGCCGGCGGGCATGACCTCGCACTCTGTGGTTGGGGTCGCCCGGCGCTATTTTGGCACGAAGAAGGTCGGCCATGCAGGAACATTGGATCCGATGGCCACAGGCTTGCTCGTCGTCGGGGTGGAGCGGGGCACCAAGTTTTTGGCGCACCTTGTTGCAGAGACGAAGACGTACGAGGCGACGATTCGCCTTGGAGTAGAAACGTTGACGGAGGATGCCGACGGCGAAGTTATTCGCACAGCAGATGCCAGCGGTGTCACCGATGAGGACATCGCCCGCGAGGTCAGCGCGCTGACCGGCGACATCATGCAACGGCCGAGTTCCGTCAGCGCCATCAAGATCAACGGGAAGCGTGCACACCAGCTCGTCCGCGAGGGCGAGACGGTGGAGATTCCTCCACGCCCGGTGACCATCCACTCCTTCGACATCCTCGAACGCGACGGTGATAGTCTGCGCGTCCGCGTCCACTGTTCATCCGGGACGTACATCCGAGCTCTCGCCCGCGACCTCGGTCACGCTCTCGGGGTGGGGGCGCACCTAACAGCTTTGCGACGCCTGACCGTCGGCCCATTCACCATTGCGGAGGCTACACCGCTTGCTCAGCTTGAGGACGCGCCGGAGCTGTCTCTCAGCCTCGATGAGGCGCTCCAGGCCTGCTATCCCCCGCTGGCTGTCACCGAGGAGGAGGCGCAGGCGCTGAGCGAAGGTAAGTGGCTTGCACCGCGCGGGTTGAAGGGCACGCACGCGGCGGTCGCCCCCGATGGTCGATCCATCGCCCTTATCAAGGAACAGGGAAAGCGCCTCGCGACGGTATTCGTCGCCCGGCCGAGCACGCTATAAAACATACAAACTTACGTTGTAATCCAACGCAGGCTTTCCCTGCCTACTCCACGGCGGTCGACGCAATAATGTAGCCGTGCCTGCACACCCACTTGCCGTGGATTGCGGGCATCGGCGTTGGTCGCGCGAGTAAGACGGAGGTAAACGTCCCGTCGGCACGAAGGAGTACGTTCGCCTCGTCGAAGCCGAGCCACCTGTGGGTTAACGGGAACCAGGCCTTGTATGTTGCTTCCTTGGCACAGAACATGAGGCGATCGGCGAAAGGGAAATCTGCGGAAAGCTCCTCGATGCAGTCCAGCTCCGGGCCGAAAGCAATCGACTCGACGATCTTCGGTGGCAGGGGCTCTGCTGGCTCCGCATCGAGCCCCATCGAACGGACGAGGAGCCGTGGTGCGACAACCGCCGCGCGTAGCCCCTTCGTATGCGTCAGCGATCCAGACACCGATGACGGCCACAGTGGCATACCCCGGTCACCACGAAGAATGGGTTGTCCCGTGTCACGGTTCATTTCCCGCAACGCCTGGTGTGCACACCAGCGTGCATCGCCGAACTCCGCCTTCCGGGAATCCACCGCGTGTGAGACGAGGGCTTTTTCCAGCGGATGCAGCTTGCTGTAATTGGTGAGATCCAGCTCATCTGGGTCCGTAAAGAGGTACGAGTAGTGTGCAGAAGAGGGAAACAGAAGTGGATCAAGCATCATTGTCCACCTCCAGCACGGGGTATGGCCACGGCCTCCGCTGTTCTTTGTCTCTTTGCCCCCACTCCCGGGGGTAACCCAGCGAGACTTCAATGTGCGGGATCCCGTCGACCATCGTGATGCCCGGGATGTGCAGGTGCCCAAAAACACACGCACTGGCCTGGTACCGCGCTGGCCACGTCCGTGTGTGGCGGGTCCCGCACCACAGCTGCAGTTCCCGGTAATACAAGCGCTCACATGGCTCTAAAGCCAGCGGCCAGTGATTGATGAGGATGGTTTTCCCCTCAACCTTGGACAGTCGCTTGATGGAATACGCAAGCCTGTCCCAGCACCACCCGCGGATATCGACAAAAGGTGCAATCGCAAACTCATCGGTCATGACAATTTCCCTGTCGTGAGCCGACTGGATGGCCTGCTCCACCGTCATACCCGGAAACCTAAACGTGTAATCGTACAGCGTAAACAGCGGGACGATCGTGTGGTCACCAAACACCGGGTACGGATCCTCAGGTGTCAGCACGTCGATGTCCCGACACCCCTGGACGAGTTCTTCGTACTTCTGCCTACCGGTGAACGGATCCTTGCTGCGACAGTACAACTCGTGGTTTCCCGGAACCCAGATGACCGTTTCGAATTTTGCACGCAGCGTACGCAACACGTCGATAACGAGGCCAGTACGTTCCGCGACATCGCCTGCGACGATGAGCCAGTCCCCTGGATTGCTCGGGTTTATGGTTTCGATCGGATTCCGGTTGGCTTTGACCGCGGCGTGGAGATCGGATACAGCCCACAGGGTTTTCTTTGCACGGTGAGTGCGTGCTGCGCTCCGTGGCTGTTCACCGGCGCGCGCCGGCAACGGCACCTGTGCGTGTGCCTTCGGCGAATCCATAGCCTGTGTCCTCTCCAACGCGCATTCCGCGTCATCGACGCGAAGGCGATGCAGTAGGAGAACCACGCAGTGCCACAGACGGAAAATACTCCGCCGAGGCGCTGAAACTGCGTGTGCGGTTCTGCTCTACCGAACCTTCGCGGCTTGTAGGTGCCAGTTTACTGTGCCCACCGCATTGAGCGGAACCTCCAGATGACACCGATCACGCGAATGAGGATGAACATTCCCAACCCCAGCCACACGGCAGGCAGTCCACCGTCCAGGTAGTACGCGAGAGTCAGCCCAGGGAGGAATCCCATAACGACACCCGCGATGTTGAGATTGCGGAGGAAAGCCGCGTCAGCAGCGCCCAAGAGCACGCCGTCCAGGCCGAAGACAACACCGGCGAGAACAACCATCACGACGAAGATGAGCCAGACGGCATGCATCTGGTGTTGCACCTCGTCGACAGGCGTGAAGATCGCCGGGATGATGCTGTAGCCACACGCAATGATTGCGGCCAGTCCGAGCCCGAAAATGCCCGAGTACCGGGCGACCTTATCCCCGACAGAACGCGCGTAGGACGTGTTCTTCGTACCCAGTGCTGCGCCGACGAGGGTTTGCGCTGCGATCGCCAGCGAATCGAGGATCAGACCGAGGAAGTTCCACAACTGAATGAGCACCTGGTGGGCAGCAAGAGATGCTGTGCCAAATCGCGCGGCGACGGCCGCAGCTGAGATGAAGGCCACCTGGAACGCGAGAGATCGCGCGATGAGATCACGACCGAGGATGAGCTGCTCCTTCATCACCTTCGGCTGAGGCCTCCACGACCCCTTGTGGGCGTAGATGAGGAACCCAACGAAGCAGGCACTGGTGATCGTTTGGCCCGCAAGGTTGGACCAGGCCGAACCGACGATTCCCATGCGGTCGACGAGGAAAGGCACAGAGATCGCGGAAGGAATCACGCCCATGAGGGTGAAGTAGAACGGAGTGCGGGTGTTTTGAATGCCACGTAACCAGCCGTTACCGGCCATCGTCATGAGGATCATGGGGATGCCGAGGCTTGCCACCCGCAGCCAAATCGTGGCCTCTCCGGCAACACCCGGGTCATTGGAAAGCCACAGTGTCAGCCACGGGGCGGTGATCCACACGAAGAGGCTGATGGCGATGCCAACGAAGAGGGCAACCCACGTTGCCTGTACGCCTTCGGCGATAGCTCCCCTTTCATCCCCCGCGCCGAATTTGCGGGATGCGCGTGCCGTGGTGCCGTAGCTGAGGAAGGTGAGGTTCGTTGTCAGCTGGGACTGAATGGTCGTTGCAGCGCCAAGTGCAGCCAGGTCGACGGCACCGAGGCGGCCAACGACTGCTGTATCCAACAGGAGGTAAAGCGGTGATGCCGCCAACACCCCCAAGGCAGGAAGCGCGAGCTTGAGGATTGTACCGAAGCTGACCTTAGTCAGGTCTTTCTCTACAGTCGGTGTGCCTTCGACTGCAGTAGACGCTACCTTCTTGGAACCAGACACGAAATTTTCCTATCCATCACAAGCACGTTGATTAATCGGACCATTGCAGTGTACGTGTTTTACACGCAACGGACTAACTGCGTTGTGATTTGCCGGAAGCTACGAGCCCTACACAGACCAACGCTACCGGCGGACGTGGTGTGTCCGGTTCCGTAGGCGCTACGAGTGATCCGTGACGGCTGTGATGAGGTGCTCGATGAGCTCGTCAATGGTGCCCTCATCGGAGTAACCGGCAGCCGGCTCATGTCCGCCACCGCCGAGTGCGATGGCAAAGCGAGAGACATCGAGGGTGCGCGACCGTAGGCTCACTGTCCACTGACCAGGCTCTTGTTCTTTGAACACGCAGCCCATGTCTGTGTCATCGGTCGCCCGCACGAAGTTGATAAGGGACTCAATGGTCGACTTCGGACGCCCGTTAATGAGCTCATAGGGTGCGGTAAGACTTGCGATCTTGATGTCGCCTGCCTCAAGAACCTGCAGGTTGGAGAGGATCTGGCCGTTGAAACGGAGATCTTGAGTGGTGATGCGATCAACGAGGTCGTACGCGATAGCCTGCTGGTCAATGCCCGTCGCCACGAGTTTGGAGGCCACCTCGTGCATCGAGGAACCACCCCAGCGGAAGCTGCCGGTATCGGTAAGCACGCCCGCGTAGAGGCTGTGGGCGATATCCGTGGTCAGCTCCACGTCGAGAGCGTCAATGAGGTAGTACAGCATGACTGCAGTAGCCTCGGACTCCGCAATAACGAAATTCTTGTATCCGAAATTCGTGTTAGACGAGTGGTGATCGATAACCACCGTCTTGTCCCGCGCAGCGATCTCGTCCTGGAGAGTACCGGTGCGGTCGATGGACGCGCAGTCGACGGTGACGACTGCGGTGACATCGTCTGGAAAGTGTGCCACGGTGCGGATATCGTCCGCTCCGGGGATGGTGTACAAGTCCTCGGAGAAGCGCTCCTCCTGGCCGATGAAGCCGTGAGCATTGACACCCTTTTGCCGGAGCATTGCGACAAGAGCGGTGACGGAACCGATGGCATCGCCATCGGGGCGCACGTGACCGACAACGGCGACCGAAGAAGCGTCGACAAGCCTATCGAGCTCCTGGGCGAACTGCTCGGCAAAAGTGGTGTACATAACTTTCTCCTTACCTCTACGGGTTACTTGTACGGGTTTTCCTCACCAGCGGGGGTCTTCCCCTCGGCAAGCTTGCGCACCTCCTCGTCGCGCGCGCGGGCGCGGGCCAGGAGATCTTCCATGTGTGCGCGGGATTCTGGAACCGTGTCCAGTTCGAACGAAAGGGTCGGGGTGAACCTGACAGAGAGTTGGTCACCGACAATTTTGCGAAGGCGACCCTTCCAGCGGTTAAGAGACTCGGCAGCCGCAGCGTAATCGGGCTCTTCATCGAGTGTCTTACCACGTACAGTGTAGTACACCGTGGCATCATGCAAGTCACCAGTGAGTGAGCAATCGGTCACAGTGATGTACTCCAGATGCCAGTCCTTAATCTCGTGCTCAAGGGCGGTGGCGACGATTGTCTGAATCCGCTTCGCCATCCTGCCGGCCCGTACCTTGTCAGCCATAAAATCCTCCTTAAACTTTTTCCGCCCTTTCGATCCTACTTGGCCACCAGAACTTGTCGCCGAGAAGGATCACGAGAGCGGGGATCAGGATCGTTCGAACCACCAGGGTATCAAGCAACACACCGACAAAGATCACAATGCCGACCTGCGCCAAAGCAACAAGGGGAAGGACACCTAGCGCTGCGAAGACGCTCGCTAGCAAGATACCCGCAGAGGTAATAACGCCACCTGTGGATGCAAGAGCAGTAATGATTCCGTCTCGCGTCCCTTGGTGCACCGCTTCCTGCCGGGCTCGCGTCACGAGGAAGATCGAGTAGTCGATGCCCAGGGCAACGAGGAATACGAACGCGTACAGAGGCGTCTCCGAAGCAAACCTCTCGAAGCCAAAGACCCCCGTGGAAATCCACCAGCCAAGCCCCAGCGCGGCAACGTTAGTGGCAACCACCGAAGCCACCATGATGGCCGGGGCGACAAGGGACCTCAGAGCAAAGGCAAGCGCCACGAAGATCAGCGACAAAACAACGGGGAAAATGAGGCGACGATCGGCCTGCGCGTACGTCTCGTTGTCGAGCAGCTGGGCGTTTTGTCCGCCGACGAGGGTTTCTGTTCCCTCGACCTCTGCGCGAAGCGTCTGAACATCCGATCCGGTGACATTAGCCAGGAACCACCCGTCGGTCTCACCCGCAGGAGTGACCTCACCGGGCAGGTTCTCCAGGATCTGCGGATCCTTGGTAGCTACAACCTCGGGGGTTGCCGACTGGTTAGGGAACTTGTCCTTCAACGTGTCCGCAGCGATGATCGATTCGGGGGTGTCGATGAACTGCTCGGATTGGTTAATTCCGGTGGTGACGGGGATAAGCCCCAGGCAGCAGATGCCGATCAGGACGCTTGCAGCGGCTGCGGTGATACCTGGGCGGCTCTTCACGAGGGAGCCGATCTTTTCCCACACACCGTGGTTCGGGGCCTCACCAACAACCGGACGCTTGGGCCAGAAAATCCAGCGACCAAACATAACCAGCACCCCAGGAAGTACGAGCATGGCGAAAATAAAGGCAACGACAATACCGATTGCCGAGGACAGGCCCAGCCCACGCGTGGAAGGCACGGTGGACAGCAACAAGCAGGCAACACCGATTGCGACGGTCAGTGCCGATGCAGCGACAGTTCTTACTGTCGGCAGCCAGGCGGCAGCCATTGCTTCAAAGCGATCCTCGTGACGAAGCAGCTCGTCCCTGTAACGAGAGATGAGAAGCAACGCGTAGTTTGTACCAGCACCAAAGACAAGGACGCTCAGAATACCGGTGGACGACTCGTCCCAGATCACGCACAAAGGCCCAAGCACCCACGTAAACACGGTAGCCGCGACGCGGTCGCCGATGGCGATAACAAGCAGCGGAATGATCCACAGAACAGGCGACCTGTACGTCACAATGAGAAGCAATGCAACGATGATGCCCGTCACGGTTAGCAGGAGGAAGTTGGCGCCCTCAAAGACGAGTGCCAAGTCTCCCTGGATGGCTGCCGGCCCCGTTACCTGAGCGGTCAGCCCCTCAGGCAGTGCGTCGCTCAGGTCAGCGCGGAGCTCCTTAATGGCAGCGCCGTTTTCTGCACTGCTATCTGATTCCACCGTGGTGGGCATGAGAATGGCAGTACCGTCATCGTTGGGGATGGGCGGAGCGCCCAACTTCTCGGCAATGCCCGCGACTTCTTGGGGGTTCACCTCTCCCCCGTTGTCACGGGTAACAAGGACGAGAGCGGTCTTGCCCGAATCGTCTCCGGACTCAGCGGTGACCTTTTCTTGCAGCAAGGCGACAGCGGTCGAATCCGCCTTTTCTGACTTCATTGCTTGGGAAGCCTCCGGCTGCTCGAATCCCCCGAGCGCCATGGCAGAAAATCCCAAAATTATGAGCACTAGCGCAAGCCAGCGAAAGTTTTTCATTGTGGACGTCGACATGCGACTCCTTCATAGGTTGCGGTCAAAACGATTTTTACGATACACCGTGTAACACAAAAAAACCAAACGTCACCTGCCCTTTTTACAGGACATGTGACGTTTAAAGGTGTTTAGTTGTGCTGGTTAAGGCGTAAAAACCATGAACCTTTTAGGAGACAGCATGTTACGCATAAACCGGCTGCCGGCTACCCCTAATCGCGGGGGACTTCGACCATCTCGTAAACCTGGATCTGGTCGCCCACCGCGATATCCGGGTAGCTGAGAACCATGCCGCATTCGTAGCCAGCCGCGACCTCGGTTGCATCATCCTTGCCACGACGCAGGGACTCGATGGTGGCCTTCTCCGCGATGACATTGCCGTCGCGAGTGAGGCGAACCGTAGCGTTCCTGCGCACCTTGCCGGTCTCGACCATGCAGCCGGCGATGAGGCCGACGGCAGAAGCCTTGAACAGCTGGCGGATCTCAGCGGTACCGAGCTCCTTCTCCTCGTAGATCGGCTTGAGCATGCCCTTGAGAGCGGACTCCACCTCGTTGATGGCGTCGTAGATAACCGTGTAGTAGCGGATATCCACGCCCTCCTGGTGCGCGAGCTCCGTGGCCTTACCTTCTGCGCGAACATTGAAACCAATGATGATGGCATCGGACGCGGCAGCCAAGGTGACGTTGGTTTCAGTGACAGCACCGACACCACGATCGATGATGTTGAGCTCGACCTCGTCGTCCACCTCGATATTGAGGAGGGAATCCTCCAAGGCTTCCACGGAACCAGCGTTGTCGCCCTTGAGAATGAGGTTGAGCTGCTGAGTTTCCTTCAACACAGCATCCAAATCCTCGAGGGAGATGCGCTTCTTCCGCTTTGCCTGCAGCGCGTTGCGCTTGCGGGCGTTGCGCTGGTTGGCAATCTGGCGTGCAACACGATCATCCTCAACGACGAGGACGGAATCGCCTGCACCCGGAACGCTGTCCAGGCCCTGTACCTGTACAGGCCGCGACGGGAGTGCTTCCTCCACGTCGTTGCCGTACTCGTCGAGCATACGACGCACACGGCCGTGTGCATCGCCGACAACGATGGAATCACCGACGCGCAGCGTACCGCGCTGAACGAGGATGGTGGCAACGGGGCCACGACCACGGTCGAGGTGCGCCTCAATAGCCACGCCCTGGGCATCCATCTCCGGGTTAGCGAAGAGCTCCAGCTGGAGATCTGCAGTGAGGACGATGGCCTCCAACAGAGCATCAATGTTGATGTTCTTCTTCGCAGAGATGTCCACGAACTGGGTATCGCCACCGTACTCTTCTGGAACGAGACCGTACTCGGTGAGCTGTCCGCGAATCTTATCCGGGGACGCACCCTCCTTATCAATCTTGTTCACAGCGACAACGATCGGGATATCCGCAGCCTTCGCGTGGTTAATGGCCTCCACCGTCTGCGGCATAACGCCGTCGTCGGCAGCGACCACGAGCACGGCGATATCCGTGGACTTGGCACCGCGGGCACGCATGGCAGTAAACGCCTCGTGACCCGGGGTATCCAGGAACGTGATCTTGCGTGGCTTGTCTTCCACCTCGACCTCAACCTGGTACGCACCGATGCCCTGCGTGATGCCACCGGCCTCGCCGGAGCCCACGTTGGAGTGTCGGATGGTATCCAGAAGGCGAGTCTTACCGTGGTCGACGTGACCCATGACGGACACGACGGCCGGGCGGTGCTCGAGGTCTTCCTCATCGCCTTCATCCTCGCCGTACTGCAGGTCGAAGCTCTCCAGGAGCTCACGATCCTCGTCCTCCGGCGAGACAACCTCAACCTTGAAGTTCATCTCTTCGCCGAGCAGCTGCAGCGTCTCATCGGAAACGGATGCCGTCGCGGTGACCATCTCACCAAGGTTGAACAGCGCCTGAACGAGCTGCGAGGCCTCGGTATTAATCTTGTCACCGAAATCGGCAAGCGATGCGCCACGCGGGAGACGAATGGTCTGCCCCTTGCCGTCAGGCAGCTTGACGCCACCAACGACCTTCGGTGCCTTCATTGCCTCGTATTCTTGGCGCTTCTGACGCTTCGACTTCCGTCCCTTGCGCGGTGCGCCACCCGGACGTCCGAATGCACCTGCGGTACCGCCACGACGACCGCCGCGACCGCCCCGTGGCCCACCAAAGTTGTTGCCACCGTTGTGTCCGCCACGACCGCGACCGCCACGACCACCGCGGCTGTCCTGGGACGCAGCAGAGTGGCTCGGCATCTGCCCCGGACTCGGGTGCGCAGGCATCTGTGCTGGCGACGGACGCTTGGATCCGTGCCCTGCACCTGCGGAGGAACGACCAGGGGCAGACGAGCGGTGTCCACCGCGGTTGCCACCAGGACGTGGGCCACCGCCACGACCGGACTGGGATCCACCAGCACCCGGACGGCCGCCACGGGTACCACCCGGACGAGGCGGACGGGACGAGCTGCTCGTGGAGAACGGGTTGTTTGCCACACGCGGCGCCCCACCGCGCGGACGCGGGGGCATCCCCGGCTTCGGGCCGGGCTTGGGTGCGGACTTCTCATTGCCTGCATGAGCTTCGGCGGCCTTGTGGGCTGCCGTAGCAGGCGTTGCCTTCGGCGCACCGGGCTTCGGTGCGGCCTTGCCACTGGCCTTCGCATTCTTGGCTGGCAACGGAGCCTTCTCCCCCGGCTTGGGGCCAGGTTTCGCAGCCGACGTCTTCTTCTTCGGGGCACTCTTCGGCTTCGGTGCCGCCGCAGTTTCTTCAGCGACACGCGCAGGCGACGGGTGAGCCTTCGCAAATGAAGACTTTGCCTTCGCACCAGGCTTGGGGCCGGGCTTTGTGGCCGCCGTCTTCTTCGCGACATCCGTCGGCTTTGCAGACTTCGTCGTCTTCGCAGTCTTTGTAGACTTCTCGGCCTCTTCCGGCTGCTCCGTCTTCTGCTGCGCAGCGTAGTGCTCACGCATCTTTCGGATCACCGGCGGCTGAATAGTTGACGAAGCCGTCTTTACAAACTCGCCTTGCTCCTTGAGCGTGGCGAGCAATTCCTTGCTTGTTACCCCGAGCTCTTTGGCGAGCTCGTGGACACGTAGCTTTCCGGGCACTGTACTCCTTGTTTATCTGGTTAGGTCACGAGTAGCGCACAGAATTGGCACCACCGTGTATGAGGTGGCCCGAAAAGCCAAGTCGTGCGACTACCGTGACATGGTCTGGACTTTCATCGCTGATGCTTCATCGTGTGCTCATCAGTTACTAGGGTCTTTCTTTGTCGTAGTCATACCGCAATCAGCGGAGGATTCTCGGATGTTCATCCCCGCCTGCGCGGATTCCGCGCGCGAAATGAATTCACGCACCATAGAGGAATCAGGATTCTCCTTCAACCTCAGCGCCCGGCGAAAAGCCCGGCGCTTTTCTGCAATGTCATACGCTTCCAACGTGGGGGTCAGCCAAGCGCCTCGCCCCGGACGCTTTCGCTGCGGGTCAGGAATAACACGATGAGGCGCTTCCCTATCCGCAACGACACGAAGCAAATCAGTATCTGGCAGTGCGCGACGAGACGCGATACAGGTGCGAATTCTGGTGCGCGGCGTATCCACTGAGCAGTCAGTACTAGTTGCTTTGTCTGCCTTGTCAGCTACCACCTGCAGCACCACACCTCCGAACCTTGCACTAGCTAATCTACTTCTTCCATAAAAGAACTCGTGGTCACCGGTGTGAACAACGAGCCGTATGACATGTTACGCCACCTGCTCCGCTTTTGTGAAAAATAACGGTGCAGGTGGCGTACACGCGGAAGCGTAAAGCTCGTGACAAAAGCCACACATGTAATTTAGTGCCGAGACGCGGCGGTGGAAACGCAAGAGCACGAGCCCACCAGTGGGCACTTAGCTTCTCCGCTCCTCTGCTCCTGCGCTAAGCACGTGAGCGCTCAAGGATGCAATCGTTACTGGGGTCTATCTCCGGCGTTCTCTCTCCGACCCAGTAAGCCACGCCCGACGCTGTTTAAGATTCGTCGGAACGAATGTCGATCTTCCAACCGGTCAAACGCGCTGCAAGACGCGCATTCTGGCCTTCCTTGCCAATAGCGAGCGACAGCTGGTAGTCCGGAACGGTCACACGAGCGACTTGGTTGTCGGCATCGAGGACCTCCACGCCAACAACCTTCGACGGCGCAAGCGCATTGCCCACGTAGGTGGCGGGATCCTCGTCGTAATCGATGATGTCGATCTTTTCACCACGCAGTTCACGCATGATGTTATTCACACGCTGGCCCTTCGGTCCGATGCAAGCACCCTTGGCGTTCACGCCCTTGGTGGTCGCGTGCACTGCAATCTTTGAGCGGTGGCCTGCTTCGCGGGCGATGCCGACGATTTCCACGTCACCCGACTCGACCTCGGGAACTTCTAGTTCAAAGAGGCGACGAACAAGTTCCGGGTGCGTGCGAGAAAGCGAGATCTGCAGAGAGCCACGTCCCTTGCCGACACCGACGATATAGCACTTCACGCGATCACCGTGCTTGAGGGTCTCGCCCGGAATCTGCTCGCCGGGCAGCAAAATGCCGTCCTGACCCTGCAGCTCCGTGCCGAGCCTGACCACAGCGATACCACGCTCGTTTGCCCGGGCATCGGCCTGAACTACGCCGGAGACACACTTGCCTTCAAGTTCTGCGTATTCATCGAAGTCGCGGTCCGTTTTCACCTCACGCAGGCGACGGTAGACGGCATCGCGCACGACACTTGCACCGAGACGGCCAAAGTCCTCCGGAGTTTCATCCTGCTCGGAGATGATTTCGCCTTCCTCATCGCGCTCAACGGCGAACACGGTCACGGCACCAGTGTCCGGGTCAATTTCTACGCGTGCGCTGGATTCGTCCTCCAGGTGGTGCGCCTGAAGGTAAGCGCGGTGCAGTCCCTGGGCGATGGTGGTGAGAAGGTCTTCAATGGAGATCCCCTTCTCCTTTTCCAGTGCGCGGAGCGCGGACATGTCGATATTCACTTGTTTTACCTCTTGCGTAGTTGATAGCGTGAATGGTTAGCTCGTGTACACATTATCGCAGCACCACAGCCGGTGTCGCAGCAGCCACTGCCAAACGAGCAGGAACCGGCGACGATGTCGCGGTTTCTGCTGCAGCAGCTGATGTTTCGCACGTGCTACTCCTCAAATGGTTCTTGCGAAAGAGCGGCCTCATTTTTTGGCGCGCCGTTAAACTCAATTTCTACCACGGCGTGCGTAACATCGCGTAACGCGACGGCCTTTTTCTTCGCTTTCTTGTTGCCTTTCTTCCCCTCCGAGTAGACGAGCATGATGTGCTCTTCATCGGGGCTTAGGGCACCAATGCGGTAGATGGCTGGCTCTTCCCCCGTCAGGGTGACGCGCGCTGCCCGCCCCTGGTTTCGTGCCCATTGATATGGACGTGTGAGAGGCTCATCGATGCCTGGGGTGGAAACCTCCAGGTTGTATCCTGCACCGAAGGAAAGGTCGCCGGAAGCTTCCTTCTCGTCGAACGCCTGCGACAAGGCCGTTGAGTACTCTCCCACCGCGTCAATATCAGGATCGGATTCAGAATCGACAATCACCGTCACAGTTGACTTGGGACCAGCCTCCACCGTCTTAATGCGGAGGGGGAATAGACCCCAGGGCGTACCGGTTTCGGTTGCGATATCGAGCAAAATCTTTTCTGATGGAAGTGCCATGCCCTAAATGGTACCGGTTACCGCATACATGGCGGAGACGTTACACTTTTTCACTGTGCTTACCTCTCCCGCTGAACGCTCCTCGTTAATGCAGCAGCTGCCCCGAAACAGGTTTTCGCGTCGCACGCGGATAGCCGGTTCCGTGCTTACCGCCACTGCCCTTATCGCGCTGTGCACAAGCGGCTGTAGCGCCGTGCAGGGGCCGCAACCTGACCGCACGCTTGTCAGCCTCGAAGAAAACGCTCTCAGCGTTGCCCGGTCGCAGGAAGCCGGCAGCGATGTCGCAAACGCGTGGAATGACCAGGCCACTGCTCTGCACACCGAAGTTGTGCGACTGTGCGGGAAAACCGACGATGGTGCCACGCCCACAAGTTGCCTTTACACAATTGACCCGGCGACGGGTGAGCTCCAGGCAGAATCACAACGCACGCAGAAGAACCTCACACAGGGAGCAGAAAACAACGCCCTGTCCGACGGTGAGTACACCATCAATAATGAGGTGTGTGCTACTTCGACCTCCGAGAACACTGTCGCAAACACAGTGGCAACAACACCGGTTACAGCCCTCGATGCACTCATTGCCTCTCTTTCCGAGATCGACGCATCGAGTAGGCCACTAATCACCGAGCAGTTCGTCCAGGCAAGTATCCACAATCCGGACATCCCCAGCCTTCATCTGGATACCACGAGCGACGGCGAGCTGGTCTCTACTATTTACAGCCAGCTTCCTTCGCTTCGCGGTTGTGACACCGACTTTGCTGCAGACCTCAGCCAGACTGACAAACAAGCTGTAGAAAAAGCACTCAGCTGGCAGGAAGCTTCACAGTATGGACTCACCACGGCCGCTGCATACACAGATCCGGCGACGGGGAATCTCATGGTGGCGGCAGCTCGAGAACACGGCGATGTAGAGCACGCTCTGCAGACACTTGTTCCCGCTGCCTCGACTGCTTCTGCCTCAGGCTATGCAACCCCCACGGTCACGCCTATGGATGCGGAGACAGCTCTCCAATATGCGGTTCTCGATGGCGTCCAGACCACTCGTATGTGGAGCGAGCTTGCTGCCTCAGCAGATAACGCTGCGTGGCGTGAGGTGTGCGTACGCGCTGCGGGACAAGCCGCGCAACGAACACTACCTCTCCTTGCCGTTGCAGGTCTCAGCCCGGAGGATGCGGGCCTCATCCCATCACAGGATATTGGCTAATAGGGGTTGCCTGTTCTATATTTGAAGCATGTATGGGCACGGGTTCGTAGGCACATCTTATTGCTGAATCCGGTGCAAGGATCCGGTATAAGGCATGTGCCCACGTTGGCCTATGACTAGTGCATGGTGTACGTATTCGAATCCCGCCCTCCAAGAAAAGGAGAGGTCACTGATGACAACGACACCTGAATGGTCTTCCACCGGCCGGCCGAAGGGGACGCCATCCCGTACGCAGCAAGTGCGGATGACGATCACCGATTACATCGTCCGCGAGGGGCTGAAAACAGGTAAGCCGATCCCGCCGGAGTCAAAGCTCATGGAGCTCACCGGTGCCTCCCGATCTGCTGTCCGCGAAGCCCTCAAGGTCATGGAGGCTCTGGGGTTCGTCACTATCAAGCGCGGCGCGGGCACCTTTGTCAATGACATCACACTGGAAGCCCTTACAACGCAGCTCATCTTCGCTTCCCAACGCGATGCCAAGAATGGCTACTCCGTTCTCCGCGACGTGGTCAAGCTTCGCGCCGTACTGGAGTCCAGTCTCATGCGCCTGGCCTGCCGTGCAGAGAATCAGAACATTGACGAGCTGCGCATCATTATTGCCCGGATGGAGGCAGAGCAGCGCGCGGGGTATGTAACCACGGACACCGACCGTGAATTCCACGTCGCACTGTACAAGGATCTCGGTAACGCACTGTACGCACCGCTCATCGCCGCGCTTTTCGACGCCTACATCCGCGTTCCCTTTGAGTCCACCATCCGCAAACAGCAATTTTCCAACGCGGAACGCCACAAGGCACTCGTCGATGCGCTCGAATCGCGTGACGAGGAAGCGTGTGTGGCTGCCGTCAACGCTCACTTTGACCCCATCATCGCTCACCTGTCCACCTACGGACCAGAAGATGATGCGGAGGAGGCCGATGCCACTGATCCAGCGAATGCGGAAACCGCGTCGCACTCGCAAACCCCCGGTGCAGGTGAAGGGCTTTCCGAGTCTGCTCTCGACGAGGGGGACGAGCCCGGCGATCTGGCTCCAGCCACTGCCATCCATAGCTAGGGACATCTAGCACATCTGCAGGAACCATACATCGAGGCTGACCCCGGCCACTGCTAAAGACCAAAAGCGGAGAAGGAGAAAATCACCTCCTTCTCCGCTTTTCTTTTACATACTCGGCGCTCAGCCCGACTACACGTCCCCGAGCAACGGAGAGCCAAATGGTACCGGATCAGCGCACACCACAGGCCCCGAGCGCTCCCCTACTCATTGTGCGAGTGATGCTTGAAGGGCCCCTCAGGGCCTGGAGAAATCGACGGCTGCAGCATCCGGCCGCAACCGTCGCAGTGCTAGCTACTTAGCAAGTGCCTCGCGCACCGTGCTGACGATGTGGTCAAGAGCACCATCAACCGGAATGTTCGAGGTTTCGCCTGCGCGCACGCGGAATTCGATCTCTCCATCCTTGAACGACCGGCCGAGAACCACGGTATAAGGAATGCCAAGAAGTTCGGCATCCTTGAACTTCACGCCGGGGCTTACCTTCGGGCGGTCATCAAAGAGTACTTCGATTCCTGCCGCGTCGAGGTCAGCAACAAGCTTTTCGGCTGCCTCTTGCGCTTCCTTGTCCTTGTTCGCCACGACGACATGGACGTGGTACGGAGCAACGCAAGCCGGCCAGACAAGACCCTTATCGTCGTAGCCCTGTTCAACGATGACGGCCATGGCACGGGAGACACCGATACCGTAAGAACCCATGGTGGGAACGGAACGCTTGCCGTTTTCGTCCAGAATCTGCACGTCCATCGCCTTGGTGTACTTACGACCAAGCTGGAAGATGTGGCCGATCTCGATGCCTCGCTCAAGCGTCAGAGTGCCGTGTCCATCCGGTGCCGGGTCACCCTCGCGCACTTCCGCGGCCTCGATGTAACCGTCCACGGTGAAGTCACGACCTGCAACGCAGCCAACCACATGGTGCTGGTGCTCATCGGCGCCGGTGATCCACGAGGTGCCCTCGGCGACACGCGGGTCTGCCAGAACCTGGAGTTCCTTCTTGTTGAAGGAACGGGGGCCAACGTAGCCCTTCACCAGGAAGTCGCTGTCCTTGAAGTCCTCGTCGCTTGCAAGTTCCACAGTGGCAGGCTCCAGCGATGCCTCCAGTCGTCCCATATCAACTTCGCGATCGCCGGGGACGAGGATGGCGGTGAACTCGGGATCTTCACCGGGCTTGGCCACCTTCACCACGATGCATTTGAGGGTATCTGCAGCGGTGACGGGTTTGCCGTCGATGGTGATTCCTTCACCGTTAGCCCAATCGACGAGGGCATCAATGGTCTCTGCCTGAGGAGTCTCGTAGACAACCGCTTCCGGCTGGCCGTCAATCGGGCGGGGATCGGCAGCAGGCGTAACTACAGCTTCCACGTTGGCGGCGTAGGCCTTGTCTGTCGACTGGACGAAGGTATCCTCACCGTTTTCGCTCACGGCAAGGAACTCTTCCGAGGCGGAACCACCCATGGCACCCGAGGTTGCCTTACAGATGACGTAGTTCAAACCCAACCGGCTGAAAATGTTTTGGTATGCCTGGCGGTGGTTCCGGTAGGACTCATCCAGTCCCTCATCATCCATGTTGAAGGAGTAGGAATCCTTCATCACAAACTCGCGTCCGCGGAGAATGCCCGCGCGGGGACGTTCCTCATCCCTGTACTTGGTTTGAATCTGGTACAGCAGCACGGGGAAATCCTTGTAGGAGGAGTACATGTCCTTGACTACCTGGGTAAACATTTCCTCGTGGGTGGGGCCCAAGAGCATGTCATTGCCCTTGCGGTCTTTCAGACGGAACAGAGAGTTGCCGTATTCCGTCCAACGCTGGGTGAGCTCGTAGGGCTCGCGAGGAAGCAGTGCCGGGAACTGCAGTTCCTGACCGCCGATCGCGTTCATTTCCTCGCGGACGATGTTCTCAATCTTGCGCAACACGCGGAGGCCGAGCGGCAGCCAGGTGTACACGCCGGGGGCTACACGGCGAATGTAGCCTGCGCGAACGAGAAGCTTGTGGGACGGTACTTCCGCGTCTGCGGGATCCTCACGCAGGGTGCGGAGAAAGAGAGTGGACAAACGAGTAATCATGGGTATAGACCTTACCCCTTAGCCACCAAGTTTCTACAGACTAGCCCTGGTTAGCTAGCTCCTCTGCCTTCTTTCCCTCGCGGATATCCTCGGGGGTGAAACGAACGAGTACCAAGCAAATTACGACCACGCAGGCTGCAAGCGCTGCGCAGATGAGGAGCGAATCGGTGTAGCCCTGCCCCAGCGCAGCCTGCTCCACCTCCGTGAGGGCGCTGCGGTCGATGTTTTCAAACGCGGAATTGCCTAGCATGCTGCGCGCGACGCGTTCAGCAAACGCGGTGACCCCAGCCAAACCGAGTGGCCCGCCAAGCGTCTGGCTGACGAGGGAGGTAGCGGTCAGTGGACCCACCTCGTCCGGTTTCACACCCGCAACGACAGAAAGAGTCAGCGGGATGAGCACGATTCCGATCCCCGCGCCAATGATGAGGATCGGTACAAGGAGGTCTGGCCAGTAGCTGGCGGTCATATCAAGAGAGGAGCCGTAGATGAATCCGCCGATGAGGATAGCCCCACCCCCAGCTGCGATGAAGCGTGGTGCCATGGTTTCTGCGAGCTTGCCTGCGACGGCCGAACCGGCACCAAGTGCGAAGGCGAAGGGGATGAAAGCCAAGCCGGCCTGCAGGGGCGTGTACTCGAGGACCTCTTGTACAAACAGAGCCACTTGGACGGTCATTGCCATCATCAGTGCACCGACGAGAAGCAGGCACACAAAGACGGCTGCGCGGGAGCGGTTGGCGAACATGCTAAGTGGCAGCACCGGGTGCTTCGCCTTGCGCTGAGAGAGGAAGAACACTACGAGGAGGATCGCACCCACCACGAGGGCAGCAACGATCAGCGGTGAGGTTCCGCCACCGCCCGCGGACAAGCCAAACACCAACAGCGTGGAGGCTGCCGTTGCCAAAATGGCACCACGAATATCGAGGGTAATGGTCGCCCTATCTCCCAGGTGGCGGAGGTACTTCGATCCGGCTAAGACAATGAGCAGACCGATGGGCACGTTAATGAGGAAGATCCACCGCCAGGAAGCCTGGGTCAAGGCACCACCGATGACGAGCCCCAAAACTGAGCCTAGACCGGTCATCATCGCGAACACCGAAAACGCTTGGTTTCGGGGTTTTCCGGGGGCGAAGGTGACCACAATAAGCGCCATGGCTGTAGGAGAGGCGATGGCGGCACCGAGACCTTGAGCAACGCGCGCCAGAAGTAAGAGGGCTGCGCTTGTGGTCAATCCGCAGGCCAGGGATGCAACAGTGAAAAGGCCGACGCCGATAAGGAAAACGCGCTTTCTGCCGAAGACATCGCCGATGCGCCCACCTAAGAGGAGTAACCCGCCGTAGGCGAGGGCATAGGCGGTGACCACCCAACTGCGCAGTTCGTCTGTTAGCCCCAAGTCCTGTTGGATACGGGCAAGAGCGAGGTTGACCACTGTGCCATCAAGCACGACCATCAGCTGCAGCGCGCAGAGAACGATGAGTGGCCAGCCGTAGGCTGAACCCGTTACAGGGTAGGACGGTTGGGGCTTGTTACTCATAGAGCGGCGACTTCTCCAATCACGTACACGGCGGGTGGGCGGACATCATTGTCCTTGATGATCTCGCCCAACTGGTCTAAACGTCCACGAAACGAACGTTGCTTGTCCGTAGTTCCATCCTCAATGACGGCAACCGGTGTATCTGCAGGTCGCCCGTTATCAATGAGGCTTTGGGCAATCGCCGGGGCATTCTTCACACCCATGATGACGGCGAGGGTACCGCCGGTGTGGGCGAGGGCTGCCCAGTCATTGAGCGAGGAGGGGTGCTCCGGCGGGACATGGCCCGACACGACGGTGAAACTATGGACAACGCCACGCTGGGTGATGGGGACACCGGCGGCAGCAGGCACGGAGATCGCGGAGGTCACGCCAGGGACGACATTGACGCTGATTCCGGCCTCAGTCAGGGTCTGCACCTCTTCGAATCCTCGGCCGAAGACGAACGGATCTCCGCCCTTCAGCCGTGCCACCGCGTAGCCTTCGCGGGCGTACTCGATGAGCATCCGGTTTGTCTCCTCCTGGGCTACCTTTTTCCCGTATGGGAGCTTCGAAACATCGACGACCTTTTTCTCAGAAGTATCGATGAGCTCATCGAGACAGTTCGACGGGCCGAGGTGATCGGTGAGGATGACATCGGCATTTTCCAGTGCTCGGAGACCACGAAGGGTGATGAGGTCTGCGGCTCCCGGTCCGCCGCCGATGAGGGTGACGGTGCCCTTGTCGGGGCGGAATTCGCGCAGATACTCCCCACGCGTAGTGGAGTCGGCGCTTGTATCCTGCTGCTCGCTTTCATTCATAAAATTCAAGTGTATTAGCTTTCATTTCTACGTCCGAAATTGCTGCATGCGGTGACGAACTCTGCGATGTGTGAGGCGATAGCTGCAGGGTGCATGTGCAGGTAACTCGCGTGCACGTTGGATGTGACAAATCCCTCGTGACAGAGGTCGCCTTTCCACCCGTGCCAGGACCATGCAGTCGCACCCGCACTCCCCTTATGAGTTGTGTTCACGGGGGATAACGAGGTGTGGTGGAATTCGTGTCCACGCACTGTATCTCCCTGGTGGAACAGCACGCTGTCCGTGGCAGCGGTTGCGACTCTGTAGCCCAGCGTCAATCTTCCAGACATGGACGCATCGCGGGGGACGATACCAGCCATTGGCACGCCATCGAGATGCTGGCAGAGCACGAGAAGCCCCGCACATTCGGCGTAGATGGGCATACCGTCTGTGGCTGCCTCGTGGATAGCCTGCAGAAGCTGTTGGTTTTTGGACAGTGGCTGCAGGTGTTCTTCGGGGAAGCCTCCGGGAATGATGAGGCCATCGCAGTCCGGCAAGACATCGGTAAGCGGGTCGAAATCACACACATCGGCCCCACACGCAGCGAGCACCTCGGGGAGCTCCGCATAGACGAAGGTGAATGCGGGGCCACCAGCGAGCGCAATACGCGGTCGCCTCTCTGCACGCGGTCGCTCCTCGGCACGCGTTCCGTTCTCAGCATGCTGCTGATTCACTGCCGGGCCGTGTGCTTTCTCGGTGGCATCTGGTGCCGTGTAATTCGATGCCGCGATGGTTTCGGCAGGGCCCCAGGCTGGACCGGTGTAGGCCACATCGGCAAGGGACACAAGCTCGTCGAGGTCGACGTGTTCGGCCACAAGATCCGCCATATGCTCCACCGCCACGCGGGCCTTATCTCCATGCTCAGCGGCGGTGACGAGTCCGAGATGCCGGGAGGGCACTTCGACATCGGTTAACCGAGGAATGGCACCGACAACGGGGATCCCGCAGTCGGCGATGGCACGCGTACACGCTTCGGTATGTCGCGGGCTTCCCACCTGATTGAGGATCACTCCGGCAACTGTCACATCCGGGTTGTATGTAGCAAGCCCATGGATGAGTGCTCCGGCGGTGGCGCTCACGCCTCGGGCGTTGAGCACGACAATGACGGGAAGCCCCAGGAGTCCGGCGATTTCTGCGGTGGACCCGGGAGCCCACCGTGAGCTATCCGCATCGTCGGTGATCCGACCGTCGAAAAGCCCCATTACCCCCTCAACAACAGCAATGTCAGCGCCTGCCGTGCCATGTGCGTACAGGGGACCGATAAGGTCTCTTCCACACATGAACGAGTCGAGGTTTCGCCCGGGGTGTCCCGTCGCGAGCGCATGGTAGGACGGGTCGATGAAGTCCGGCCCGACCTTGAACGGGGCAACGCGATGCGTGCGGGCAAGAGCAGCCATGAGGCCAGTTGCGATCGTCGTCTTGCCCGTTCCGCTCCCCGCGCCGGCGATGACAACGCCGGGTACCGGGGCCGGGATGGCGGCAGAACCGTGGCCGGCAGCACCGGCAGTGGCACCGGAGGGCGAGCCGAAGGTTACCACTCGATTCCCTTCTGCCCCTTCCGCCCCTGATCCATGGGGTGCTTGATCTTGCACATCTCTGTCACCAAATCGGCGACCTCAACGAGCTTCGGGTGTGCCCTCCTGCCCGTCATCACCACGTGCTGCGTGCCGGGACGATTGCGAAGCGTCTCGCACACGTCATCGATGTCGATCCAGCCCCATTCGATGGGGTAGGTAAACTCATCGAGCAGGTAGAAATCGTGTTGCTCCGCCTGCAGGCGTCGTTTGACTTCCTCCCAGCCTTCAGCGGCTGCCTCAGCTGAATCTTCGCCATCCTTGCGCTTCTTGATCCAGCTCCACCCCTGGCCCATCTTGTGCCACTCCACAACGGGCGCACCGTCCAGACCGGCGAGGGTGCGGAACACGGCTTCCTCCCCCACTTTCCACTTCGGGGACTTCACAAATTGGAAGACACCGATAGAAAAGTGCTGGTTATAGGCACGCATAGCCATGCCAAACGCCGCTGTTGACTTCCCCTTCCCGTCGCCAGTGAAGACGGCCGTTACCGGAAGCAGCCGGCGCTGCTTAGTCGTGAGGCCGTCGTTGGGAAGAGCTTGCGAATCCACGTGTCCTTTAGGCATACGTCTATGGTAGCCGTCCCACGGCGGGTCGCAGCTACGACCACGTAGCAGCACCGTTCACGGTGTCTCCCGCCCCCTGGCGTTCCTCTCCTCTGGCACGCGCCCTGTTTTCGCCTCACAGATGGCCACTCACTACCCGGTACGCAAAGGGCGCGCGGTTGCCCGCGCGCCCTTTGTATTCGGTTCTCACAGCTTTCCGGCGAAAGATCACCGGACTGGTTGGTACTAGAGTACGGTGGAGTCGATCTTCTCCATCCGCCACAGCTTGTCCATTGTCGGGCCGTCTTGGGCCAACGATGCACCGTGTTCAGGAGCGATCAGCCAGTTCACACCAAACGGATCTGTGCACACACCCGGGTAGCCGGTCGGCTCCTCGCTTGCGCAGAGCACATCCCACATGGTGTCGATCTCCTCCTGGCTAGAGCAGAAGACGGCAAAGACGGTGGAGCGGCGGATCGACATCTCGGTGGGAACGCCCGCGTCCTGGAAGACGAAGCACTGCCCGTTGACCTTCATGGCACAGAACAAGATGGAATTCTTCGTCACCAGCCCATCGTCTTCTGGGTAGGTCAGCGACTGGTCAATGAGGTGATCTGGGAATACCTTGGAGTAGAACTCAACAGCTTCGCTCGCCTGGTTTTGGTATTTACCGCCAAAGGCCACCGAGGGCACGATGAACATCCGCTTCTTGCCATCCGGGATGGTATTCATGACCTCCCAGGTGACACCGAAGCGGTCGCGCACGATACCCGCGTAACGACCACCGGCGAAGGAACCAAACTCGAGGATGACCTCGCCACCCTCACACAGGTTCTCCCACGTCTTTTGTGCGCGGGCAGCAATCACCGGATCGTCGATGCCCGGGAAGTTTGCAATGTACGAGATGGACTCGTCATCATCAATAGAAATCGGGGCGTGGATGAAGAAGAGATGGCAATTGCCAAATCGCATCTTCGCACCCAGCGTGTGACCTGCAAGCTCCGGATATTGCGTCAGGAATTCGCAGGTTTCCGGATCGTCCGGATAGTGATACAGCTTTTCTGCTGTGACATTATCGAACGCCTGCGAGTAGAAAGCGACAGCTTCATCTAGTTCATCGCCAAATCGCATGACGGGGACTATGACACTCACGCTACTTCCCTCTCCTCAACCTTTTCACCTACTTTTGTACCACATTAAAAGCGTCAGCCACCGTGGCGGCAAAGACGCTCAGTACACTTATGCATCGATTAAGAAACGGGGCATTCGTGCACCTTCGCGGGGTTTACTTAACTTTCCGACTGAGAGATTCTTAGTCTTTTTGTCTCGCTCCCCACCTGCCCAGCCGTAACACATTCGGTTGCCGGTACGACGAAGGGCGTGACCGCGGTCACCAGCAATTCTCGAAGTTTTCTAAATGAATCTTTAATCTGCTTAGGTACTTTATCAGGGGTCCTTAGTTTTTGGTAATACCCTTTAACAACATTTCCGTTCTTTTTTTCGTTTTCTAGGGCAATTCCTTGTAAGCGCCACAGTGCCACGCGTTAAGGTTTTTCTCATTTACCGATTATTTTCACCATAAAACATTCTCAGACTTAGGCAGCATGCCGATTTTCGACCGAACCACCTGTTCAAATATGTCTTACATCTGAAAGCGCCCTGAATAGTGTTGTTAAATAATGAAACTACTGTGAAGAGCATCACCTCATTAGGGGGGTAGTAAAAGATAACATTCTACCCCCTTTGGTGTTTTACATCACACAATTGCTTAGACGGAGATCCGGGATCCACCAGCCTGCTTGAAATCGGCGATGGACAGAACCGGAGCACCAAGCCCGCGGGCAACATCATTGGCCAGATTGAGGCGCACCCGGCCTCGACCAGACTCGCAGTTGATAACCACACAGCCCACGTCTTTCCTATCGGCCAGCGCACCGGCAACGGCGTTCACGCGGAACAGGCCATCGGTGGCGCGCCCATCGGTCAGGATGACCGCAATGGAGCGCAACCCGGGAGACTTAAACACCTCTCTGTCGATCAGCTTGTACGTCTCCTCCAGCCCGGAGGCCAACGGCGTCTTGCCACCCACGCGGGCGTTGGACAGTCGATCCTTGGCCAGATCCACCGACCGCGTCGGCGGCACAAGGATCGTTGCCTTTTTCCCTCGCACGCTAATGACCGCAACGCGGTCGCGCCTGCGGTAGGCATCTTGCAAGATCGAGATACACGCTCCGGTAACTGCCTTGAGGCGATCCTTCGCGGCAACAGAACCAGAGGCGTCGACGACAAACACGACGAGGTTTGCCTCCGTTCCGAGCCGGATTGCTCCACGCAGATCCCGTGGCTCAAAGCCAATGCCGGACTCATCGATGGTTGCGCCTCGTTCGGCTGCAGCCAGAAGTGTGCCCAACAGGTGAACCCCATGGCCTTGTCCAGGTGATGCGGGACGCACAGCCTCTCCACGCCGCGAATAGGAACGGGAGCGTCGCCCAAGCGGGCCGCCCTCGCCCACGCCGGTCTTGGACACAAGACTAGGAACGAAAGGGGGCGCCTTGAACGGCGCGTTCCTCCTTCTTCGCTACCGGGGCAGCCCCGGCTGGGGAGGCACTATTGCTCGAGCTGCCGGTCCCCGTGCTCGTTTGCTGTGCCTGCTCCCCAGCAGGTTCAGTATCCTCGGAAGCATCGTTTCCCTTCGGTGCGGACTGCGGAGCAGCTGAGGAAGCAGAGTCATCCTGCTCCCCACCGTTGGAGTCGCCATCGGATGCCCCCTCTTCCTCCGCGGGCTGGGCATTTTCCGGTTCAGATGCGTCCTCCGAATCATCGGTTTCCGGTTCGTCTTCTGGAAGAGGCTCATTCATGAGCTCATCCAGCTTGTCCTGATCCAGTTCAGGGCTATCAAAGGGGTTGCGCCGCATGCGGTGCGGAAGTGCAAGCTCAGCTGCAGCGCGGATATCCGCATCAGTGATGGCCTCTTCTGACGGCTCGGCGACATCTTCGGTGGCCAGGCGCCAGGCAGCGTGGGCTGCAGCAGCGCGCGCAATCACCAAATCAGCGCGCATGCCGTCCACATCGAAGCCTGCGCACACCGTGGCGATGCGCTTGAGGTTGTTGTCACTCAGCTCCAGCCGTTGGACGATGTCCTTGGCACGAACGAGCACGTGTGCAACGCGGTCTTCCGCATCGGCGAACTTCTTCACAAACTCGTCCGGGTCTGCCTCGAACTCCATCCGGCGCTCAATCACGCCGACACGCTGCGACACATCGTGGGATGCCACAACGTCGACAGCCAAGCCAAAGCGATCAAGGAGCTGCGGGCGCAGCTCCCCCTCCTCGGCGTTCATTGTGCCCACGAGGACGAACTGTGCCTCTTCTGTGTGCGAGATGGAATCGCGCTCCACGGTGACGCGTCCCGTTGCTGCAGCATCGAGAAGGACATCCACGAGGTGATCGCTTAGGAGGTTCACCTCATCCACGTAGAGGATGCCACCATTTGCCTCACTGAGCAGGCCCGGTCGAAACTCGGCGTGCCCAGTGGTGAGAACCTTCTCTAGGTCCAGAGAACCAACTACGCGGTCCTCGGTAGCGCCCAATGGCAGGTTAACGAGCTGCCCTTGTGGCATGAGTGCTGCGAATCCGCGAGCGGTGGTGGTCTTCGCGGTGCCTTTTTCTCCGCGTACGACAACACCCCCAATCCGAGGGCTGATTGCCGTCAAGATAAGCGCGAGTTTGAGCTGCTCTTGACCAACAACTGCGGTGAACGGATAAGGGGTGTTGGCCATTAGGACTTAGTCCTCCAATTCGAGAGTCTTCTGTGTCCTTTCCCACTGCTCGTTGAACAGGTCTACGTTGCTTGTCAAACGGATGCCGTAGGACGGGATCATTTCCTTGATCTTGTCGCCCCATTCAATCATGTGGTCACCGAAGCAGTGCTCCAGGAGCTCAATCATGATGGACGGGGTGATGGATGCACCCGGGGATGCACCCAGAACACCAGCAATCGTACCATCGGAGTGGTAAATCAGTTGCGTGCCGAACTGCAGCTTACCGAAGCTCGGGCCGACAACCGGGGCAATAACCTGAACGCGCTGGCCAGCCTCGACGAGCTCCCAATCCTCAGCCTTCGCCGTCGGCATGTACTCACGCAGTGCTTCGATGCGATTGTCCTGATCCTTCAGCACCTCTTCGATGAGGTACTTGGTCAGCGGGATCTCCTGCATGCCCACGGAAAGCATAGAGAAGAGGTTGGTGGGGCGGAAGGACTTCGGCAGATCCAGCCAGGAGCCCTTCTTCAGGAACTTCGGCGTCCATCCGGCGTAGGGACCGAACAGGAGGCTGCGTTCACCGTCGATGACGCGGGTATCCAGGTGCGGGACGGACATCGGCGGGGCACCGATCTTTGCCTTGCCGTACACTTTGGCCTCGTGCTGCTTCACAATCTCCGGGTTCGTGCAGCGCAGCCACTGGCCACCGACCGGGAAGCCACCGAAACCGCGGATTTCCGGAATGCCGGACCTCATAAGCAGTGGCAGTGCGTAACCACCAGCGCCGACGAAGACGAAGTGTGCATGGACGCACTTCTGGTCACCGGTGTGAATGTTCTTTACGTACACCTTCCAGCCAGTGCCGTCCTTGCGGAGGTCAAACACCTCGTGGCCGTAGCGAATCTCGGTTCCCTGCTCCACGGAGTGGTTGAGGAACTGCTTGGTGAGGTTGCCGTAGTTAATGTCCGTGCCGGCCTTGGTCCAGCTGATGGCGACAGGCTCGTGATTGAAGTTACGACCCTTGGCCATGAGCGGAAGCTTCTCGCTGAAGACATCCTTGTCGTCGGAGAATTCCATGCCCGGGAAGAGCGGGTGCTTTTCCAGGGTTTCGTAGCGCTTCCGAAGGAAGTCGACCTGATCCTGACCTTGTCCGAAGGAAACGTGCGGAACCGGGTTAATGAAGCCACTCGGGTCCTTCAGGACACCGGTTTCCACCTGGTGGGACCAGAACTGACGCGACTGCTGGAACTTCTCATTGATGTTCACGGCCTTTTTTACGTCGATACGGCCATTGACCTCAGGGGTGTAGTTGAGTTCGCACAGCGCAGAGTGGCCAGTGCCAGCGTTATTCCACGGGGAGGAAGACTCCTGCGCGGGGGCATCCAGACGCTCAAAAACGAGCTGCGTCCATTCGGGCTCGAGTTCGTGAATCATGGCACCCAAAGTGGCGCTCATGATGCCTCCACCGATGAGGACTACATCGACCTCGTCGCTAATTTTCTTGGGGAGCTTGTTTCCTAACAACTTGTGAACCACTTCCTGCACTATTTTTACGGTTATGCGCGCTATCGAAAGCGCCTGGTATCGCCACCCATAGACACAGCGGGTGGGCTAGGCAGACAGCACAAACGAACAGCACATGTAGGCACGTACAAGTGGGATTACAGTCGCTTGTTTGCGCGCGTGGACATGCGCCACCGCCCGAAACAACCGCCTGCGCCACTTTCTACATGCGAATACGCTGTACCGTCTATTGCTTCGCCGTGCCCCTCGGCACCAGCCATCGGGGCGCGTGCGTAGGCGCTTTCGGTTACAACAAATTCTACCCCCACGTTGCACTTCCTGGGCTTAGCTCGTTCGCTACTTCACTCAAAAACCCACGTTACTGCCCCTAATTGGGTGTATATAGGTGAATGAACTCACGGAATCGCAAAAGACGTAGCCTATCCCACTTTCCCCACTTACATGTTCGGTTAAACCGTTTCTATGCTGGACGTTTAGTATCACAAAACGAAAGACGCAGCTCACCGGCACTATCCAGAACAAAACAACAACAATCCCCGTGCGCCGTATCCGCATCGGTTGAAAATCCCACCACCACACGACGAGCCACACGCAATGGAATATGCTTGCTTGCATGACAGGAGATAGCCGGAACGAAACAGACACGCTGCTCTCCGCTTTCGCGGAGGACTCAGCCTGGGAACAAGACATCCTCGGCGATGGTTTTACACAGCTGACTATCCCCTTGGGATCCGATCCCGACGGCGAAGGCGACGTGTTCTCCACCCTCGTCCGCTACCTACCAGACGATCTCTCCCGTACAGACTTTGATGAGCGCCCCGCCCTCCTGTACGTTCACGGGCTTTCGGACTACTTCTTCCAGGACCACGAGGCGAAGTTCTTCACCGACCGTGGCTACGCGTTCTACGCCCTGGACCTCCGCAAGTGTGGCAGGTCCCACCGTCCCGGCCAGTCGTGGCACTACGTCTCCGATCTCGCCTATCACTTCGAAGAACTCACCACCGCTGCAACGCTGATCACCGGCGCTCATGACAGTCTTATCCCCATGGGGCATTCCACCGGTGGGCTCATCCTTCCCGCTTGGATGAACCACCTGCGCATCACGAAGGATGAAGAGCACTCGCTGCTTTCCTCCATCTTCGGACTCATCCTGAACAGCCCCTGGTTAGACATGCAGTACAACCCAGTCTTGGTGACCGGCGCGAAGCTGGTCAGCGGGATTATGTCCAAGGTAAATCCAAAATCCGAGGTGCGAGCCACAGGTCTATCCGCTTATGGCGAGTCCTTGAGCAAGAATTACCACGGTGAGTGGGAGTTCGACGAGGAGATGAAGCCGGTACAAGGACATCCTGTCTCCTGGAGTTTCCTCAACACCGTCATGCATTATCAGGGGCTCATCCACGACGGCAAAATCCAGTGCGACGTCCCGATGCTGGTGTTGAGCTCCACAAAGTCGTGGCTGAACAAGCCGTACTCTGCGGCTACGGATACTGCCGATGCCGTCATCGATGTCGACCATGTGGATAAGTGGGCTCCGAAGCTGGGCCAGGCCGTCGATCTCCGGGAGATTGAAAGCGCCCGCCACGATGTCTTCCTCTCCCTCCCCACTCCTCGTAAACAGGCCTTCGCCGTCACCGCAGACTGGCTCGCCAACCTCGCTTCCTAAATAAGACAAAAGGCCCACAAGCCGTTGTGACGGTCGTTGGCTTTTGCGCTTGTTCGTGCTTGCTACTGACTGTTCGTGGCTGGTCGTGGCCGTTCGTGGCTGTTCTTTTCCGTTTCTGGCAATGTCCATCACTGAGGTCACGACGGTAGTCATGCTTGTCGACGCCCAGGGCTCGGTTTCCTCACTGGCTCAGGTCCGCACAAGTCACCATTTGCGTTCCGTTCCTGCCCGTCGTGAGACGAGCGGCCTGCGATCGGAGAATTCTCGTAGACTGGCGCTAACGCACGTGTGGCAAACCGTGCGCGGGGACAAATATTTTTTCGTCCCGGCGCGCTGAATTGGCTTGCTACACACCTGCGGAATGATCGTGACCTTTTAGAACGTAGAAAGAGCAACTGATTTCGCATGCCCCACACAGCCCACTTTGACCTCATTATCGTTGGCACGGGAAGTGGCAACATGATCCCCGACGAGCGGTTCGACAACATGTCCATCGCCATCGTTGAGGAGGACCGCTTCGGTGGCACGTGCCTGAACGTCGGTTGTATTCCCACCAAGATGTTCGTGTATGCGGCTGACCGCGCCTACGAGGCTGCTGATTCCTCCGCGCTTAGCCTGCGCACCTCGCATGAGGGGATCGATTGGAAGGATCTCCAGTACCGTATTTTTGGCAAGCGCATTGACCCCATCGCTGAAGGCGGGGAGCAGTACCGACGTGGCGATGAAACACCAAACATTACTGTGTTTGATCAACACGCGTCTTTCGTCGGGCCGAAAACGCTCAAAACCGGCCAGGGCGATACCGAGTGGGAGATCACGGGTGACAACATCATTCTCGCTACCGGCGCCCGCACCAATGTCCTAGATGTGGTGAAGGAATCCGGCATTCGCTACTACACCAATAAGGACATCATGCGGATGGAGGAACTCCCCTCTTCCATGATCATCCAGGGCGGCGGCGTCATCGCGGCGGAGTTCGCACACGTCTTTTCCGCCTTGGGCACCAAGGTCAGCATCATCAACCGCTCCGAACGGCTTCTCAAGACTCTCGATGCAGATATCTGCGATCGTTTCAACGACATCGCTGCATCTCGCTGGGATCTGCACGTCGGACGAACCATCGATTCTCTGCGCACCGAAGACGATGGTCAGGTGACTGCTGTCCTCGATGATTCCAGCACCTTTACCGCAGACGTGTTCTTGGCCGCTACGGGTCGGATCCCCAACGGTGACCTCCTCAATCTGGAGGCATCGGGAATTGCCCACGAGCGTGGTCTCATCACTGTTGACGAGTTTGGGCGCACGTCCTGCAAAGGTGTGTGGGCGCTCGGTGATGCGTGCAACACGTACCAGCTCAAGCACGTTGCCAACGCTGAGGCAAAGGCGGTAGCCAACAACGTTTTGCACCCGGATACCCTCACCCCGCTCCCCCACGACTATGTGCCCGCTGGCATCTTTACGCACCCGCAAATCGCAACTGTCGGTCTCACGGAAGAGCAAGCCCGCGCGCAGTCCGACTCTGTCACTGTCAAGGTACAAAAGTATGGCGACGTTGCTTTCGGCTGGGCGATGGAAGACACAACAGGATTGGTCAAGCTCATCGGCGACAAGGAAACCGGAAAGTTGCTCGGCGCGCACATCATCGGCCCGCAGGCCACCACACTCATTCAGCAGCTGATTACCGCGATGGTGTGGGGTATCGGCTACCGAGAGCTAGCAACCAAGCAGTATTGGATCCACCCAGCGCTCCCCGAGGTCATCGAAAACGCCCTCCTCGGACTGGAGTAGCTCTCGCTTCCTGTCGCCTTCAGAGCCCCATGGTGGCGGTATCCGCTTTGTCGGCAATTCCAGCCACGCAGCCCCCAGGCCGAGAGCCCCAGGCCGAGAGGGGCGCGTGGCTGTTCGTGGATCCCGTGGCTGGAGCAGGATGAGCACACGGCAGATAAGGAAAGAGAAAGGGCATGGGCGAAAACGAGAAAACGCAGAAAGGTAGTAAAGGTACTGCTCCTCGTATCGCAGTGCTCCGCATGGGCGTGACGCGAAGGCCTCGTAGCCAGGGTATGTCTGACTTCGGCCACCTGCGCACACTATGTAGTAAAATCCGTTGGGATTAGGTTATTTCGCCAACTGAGCGTTACCTTTTTGCGCCCCTTGCACCGCCGTTATTCGCCCACCGTTCGCACGGTAGCGGGCACGCGGAGGTGCGCTGAACGCGCATGCACACCACGCCCCACTCCAGTGAAGTCTGTAGCACGTCGCTCCTGAGGCGCTGTGGGCGCAAGTGGTCCCGTGATGGTGTCGAAACGAGCCACGACGGCTGGCGGATTCCAGCGGTACGTTAGAAAAGTGAAGATTACAGAGCTATGCGTAACGATGGGAGGAAAGATGACAGCAGACGATAAGGATTTGTCGCAAGGCATGTACCCGAACGACAATTCCCGTGAGCAGGACACTTTTGAAAAGGCGCGTGAGGCCAATCCCATCGGGACGATAGATGCTGGCTCGTCATCCCCTACCACAGATGCTGGCTCTGATATGTCAACGCCGACCGTCCGATCCGCCTCCGCGATGGAAAGGGAGGCCGCGACAACACTCGATGGCGGGACGGGAAAAGAGCGCAAGGCCCGACTGGCACGTGGTAGGAAGCGCCTGCTTCGCCTTCCCACGGGCAGGGATCTCCGACGCAGTGGCCGAGGCCTCACTGTTACACGCAAGGAAGGGTCAAAGTCCGGTGGTGGTATCTTCCGGGCACCCTATGCTGCGGTTACCATCGGTCTGCTGGTGTCGATGCTCGCCAGCTCCTTCGACCAGACCGCGGTCACAGCCATCATGCCGAAGATCGTGGCGGACTTGGGCTCCGTAAACGCGTACTCGCTAACGTTCGTCGCTACCTACGCCACCTCCATTGTCGGCATGGTTCTCGGTGGCATCGTCACTGACAAACTGGGAGCACGCACGTCGCTTATCGGGTCAGCCGTAATCCTCACGGTGGGCCTGATTCTGGCGATCTTCGCGCCGAACATGGCGGTGTTCCTCATTTCCCGCGCCATCCAGGGCATCGGCGTCGGTGGCCTCATTGTGGCCATTTATGCCGTCATCGCGGTGGTTTATCCGTCACGGCTCCGCCCGGCAGTGTTTTCAGCCTTCGCCGGAGCATACGTTTTGCCTGCCCTCGTCGGGCCTGGCATCGCCGGTCTCCTTACGGTGTGGTTTAGCTGGCACGCAGTCTTCGTGTTCATCACCGTCATCCTCGTCATCGCTCAGATCTTGGTGATCCGTGCGACGAGCACCATGACGGCCCAGAAGGGGGAAAGCTCTGGCAAGAGTTCAAAGATGCTCGTCGCCGCGTTGCTCCTCGCCGCAGGCACGTCCATTCTCAATGCTTCCTCGCAGGTTTCTCCCCTGTTGTGCGTGGCTCTCGTGGTCGTGGGCCTTGTCGTCATGTTCTTCTCGCTCCTGCCCCTCGTACCAAAAGGAACTGTCAGGGCGAAGCACGGCATTCCTCGGCTCATTGTGACCCGTGGGCTGATGGACACGTTCTTCACCGTGGAGATCTACATCCCGCTCCTCCTGGCGCAGATGTACGGCCTTGGCCCAACGATGACCGGTCTCGCCCTGACGGCATCTGGCTTGTTGTGGTTCGTGGGTTCTGAGACCCAGGCTCGCCGGGGTGAAACAATCGCCACCCCGCGTGTTTTCCGGGTCGGATTTGTCATCATGACCGTCGGCGTTCTCATGTGCTTCGCCACCGCCGCATTCAACCTGCACTGGATGGTCACCGTCCTTGGCTGGGGTACGGCATCGGCCGGAATGGGCTTCATTTACCCGCGGTTGAACTCCGCCCTGTCTCTTATACACATCT
>ERZ1030944.40-NODE-40-length-36480-cov-45.814221_pt1 | contig 36480 bp, 37 predicted proteins | sample MGYA00518599_ERZ1030944 | MGnify/ENA primary metagenome ERZ1030944 (study PRJEB33718, sample SAMN03159697) | human skin metagenome | collected 2014-05-20 | study: EMG produced TPA metagenomics assembly of the PRJNA266117 data set (Human skin bacterial metagenome... | reverse complement strand
CGGACGTGGCCATCGAGGCCGCGGACATCGCGCTGATGCGCAACTCGCTGACCTCCGCGGCGGACGCGATCAGGCTGTCGCGCAAGACCCTGAAGACGATCAAGGGCAACCTGTTCTGGGCGTTTGCCTACAACGTCATCCTCATCCCGGTGGCGGCGCTGGGCTTCCTCAATCCGATGCTCGCCGGCATCGCGATGGCGTTCAGCTCGGTGTTCGTGGTGTCGAACTCGCTGCGGCTGCGGGCGTTCAACTCCGTGTCGTCGGGCGCAGGTGAATAAAAACTGCCAACGCGCGGGAGAGCGCGCCCTACACTCCCCGCATGAACTCTTCTGCGCAGCTCACTCGCACTGAGCGACTGGACCGCCTGCCGGTCACCCCGAAACACAAGCGCCTGCTGGTCGGCTCCGGGATCGGCTGGGCCCTCGACGCGATGGACATCGGCCTCGTGTCCTTCATCCTCGCCGCGCTGGCCGCGCAGTGGAATTTGGACAACACCACCACGGGGTGGATTGCGTCGGTGGGGTTCGTGGGCATGGCCATCGGCGCGAGCCTGGGCGGGCTGCTCGCCGACAAGATCGGCCGCCGCCAAGTCTTCGCCGCAACGCTCTTGCTCTACGGGCTGGCCACCGGTGCCTCAGCGCTGGCGTGGTCCGTGGCGTCGCTGATGGTGTTCCGCTTCCTGGTGGGCCTTGGGCTTGGCGCGGAACTGCCGGTAGCCTCCACGCTGGTCAGCGAGTTTTCGCCGCGGAAGGTCCGGGGGCGCATGGTCGTGCTCTTAGAGGCGTTCTGGGCGGTGGGATGGATCATGGCGGCCGTCATCGGCACCTTCGTGGTGGCGCAGAGCGACAACGGCTGGCGCTGGGGCTTCGCGCTCGGCGCGGTGCCAGCGATGTACGCCATCTACGTGCGCATGGGACTGCCGGAATCCGTTCGCTTCCTCGAGTCAGCGGGGCGGCACGACGAAGCCGAACGGATCGTCCGCGAGTTCGAGGCCGAGGCTGACCCCGCGCAGTACGACACCGCCGCGCCAGCCCAGGAACACCCCGTCGATGGCGGTATCTGGGGCCCGGAGCTGCGCGGGCGCACCGCCGCATTTTGGGCTATCTGGTTCTGCGTGTCGCTGTCCTACTACGGCGCGTTCATCTGGATCCCGTCCCTGCTGGTGGAGCAGGGTTTCTCCCTGGTTCGCTCGTTCACCTTCACGCTGATCATCACCCTGGCGCAGCTGCCCGGCTACGCCGCGGCCGCCTGGCTCATCGAGCGGTGGGGCCGCCGCACCACGCTGGCGAGTTTCCTCGCGGGCTCGGCGATTGCTGCGTTCGCGTACGGCATGGCCAGCACGGAGTGGCAGATCATCGCTGCGGGTTGCCTGCTCAGCTTCTTCAACCTTGGGGCGTGGGGTGCGCTGTACGCGATCGGCCCGGAGCTCTACCCCACCGCTATCCGCGCAACCGGCACGGGCGCGGGCGCGGCGTTCGGCCGCATCGGCTCAATTCTCGCGCCGCTGGTGGTTCCGCCGGTGCTCGCCTTCGGCGGCTCGACGGCGGTGTTCGGCGTGTTCGCCGCCGCCTTCGCGCTGGCCTGCGCGGCGGCGTTTACGCTGCCTGAGCAGCGTGGGGTGGCGATTGCGTAGTTCAGGCGGAGCCCGTCGCTAAGCAAAGAAGCGCGTGATGCGCGACAGCAGCGACTTGTCCTCCGTCGCCTTGTCGATCTCCTCGATGTTGCGCGGCAGGTTGAGCAGGAGCGTGTTCTCCCCCGTCTTGGCGACGGTAATGCTCGGGTCGAGCTTGGCCACCGTGCTCGCGCAGGCGGCGGGGCCGTTCATGGAACGCACGGTCATGGCTTTCTCCTTTGCAGCTTTTGCGTTGTGCTGTTGAAGCATAAACGCGTTTCCGCAGCGTGTCACCGTTGGAAAGCCATGCCTAACTGTTCATAGGGCAGGTTAACTAGCCGTGCGCCATGTTGACGAAGCGCGAGTAGTGCAGCTGGTGCGCCACCGGAATGGTGTCGATCGGGCCGCCGCGGTGCTTCGCCACGATGATGTCGGCCTCGCCCGCGCGCTCGTCGTCGCGGTCCTGCGAGTCCGGGCGGTAGAGCAGAAACACCATGTCGGCGTCCTGCTCCAGCGAGCCTGACTCACGCAGGTCAGCCAGCTGCGGGCGCTTGTCGGTGCGGGCCTCCGGGCCACGGTTGAGCTGAGAGATGGCGATCACCGGCACCTCGAGCTCTTTGGCGAGCAGCTTCAGGTGGCGGGAGAACTCCGAGACCTCCTGCTGGCGCGACTCGACCTTCTTGCCGGAGCTCATCAGCTGCAGGTAGTCCACCACAATCAGGTCCAGGCCGTGCTGCTGCTTCAGGCGGCGCGCCTTGGAGCGGATTTCCATCATGGTGAGGTTCGGCGAGTCGTCGATAAACAGCGGCGCGTCCTGAATCTCGGTGAGGCGGTGGGTGAGCTTCTCCCAATCACGCTCCTCCATCTGGCCCGAGCGCATCGCCGAGAGCTTGATCTCCGTCTCCGCGGACAGCATGCGCATGATGATCTCGGAGGCGCTCATCTCCAGCGAGAAGATCACGGACGTCTTGTTCTGGTGGATCGAGCACGAGCGCATGAAGTCCAGCGCGAGCGTGGATTTACCCACACCGGGACGCGCCGCGATGATGATCATCTGGCCGGCGTGCAGGCCGTTGGTGAGCTTGTCCAGGTCGATGAACCCGGTGGGCACGCCCGCCTCGAGCGCGCCGCCGGAGGCGATCATGGTCAGCTCGTCAATAGTGGGCTTGAGCAGTTCCGACAGCGGGCGGTAGTCCTCGCCCGACTGGTTGCGGGTGATGTTGAAGACCTTCTGCTGGGCATGGTCGACGATCGCGTCGACCTCCATGCCCTCCTCGCCCTCGTAGCCGAGCTGCACCACCTGCGTGCCGGCGTTAACCAGCTGGCGCAGGATCGACTTTTCCTCCACGATCTCCGCGTAGTAGCGGGCGTTCGCCGCCGTGGGAACCTCGGAGATCAGCGTGTGCAGATACGGCGCGCCGCCGACGCGCTCGAGCTCGTTGATGCGGTCCAGCCGCCCAGCGACAATGAGCACGTCGACGTTGCTGCCCTGCGCGAACAGGTCCAGGATGGCCTGGTAGATCAGCTGGTGCGCCGGAAAGTAAAAGTCGTCCGGGCGCAGGCTTTCCGCCACATCCAGGATGACGTCGGGGTTGAGCAGCATCGCGCCGATGACGGAGCGCTCCGCCAGCTCGTCGTGCGGCGGCGTGCGGTATTCCTGCAGCTCGTTGTTGCCGCGGTTGAAGTTGGAGTAGCGGTTGCTTCTCGACGAGCTACCGCCCCTCCCACCTTTCCCCCTCGAGTTACCGCTGTTGCCTTGGAACGCGTCAAAGTCGGAGTCGCTGAAGTCCCCGTAGTCCGCGGCCGGTTCCGGCGGCGGCACGTAGTCGTCGAAGCTGTCGTCTGCACCCATGGGCTCCCCTTTCGCTGTGTGTATGAGACTACCCCGTAATGCAAACCGCAAACCGAGTTATCCACAGGGGGTGTGGACAATTGGGGAATGTGCGGGTGAGTTTTCCACAGGGGTGGTGTTTGCGGTGTGGAATTCGTGTGAATTCGAGACTCCAAGCCACTGGACAACGGTACATTTCCGCAGTTCACCCTGTATATTTTCAAACTCACGCCGAGTGACGTTTTAGGTGGATAACTCGGTTGACCACGGCGTTTGACAACCGCGAAATGTCCACTCGAGTGGACAATCTAACCCCTACCCAGGCTGTATAACCCACCACTTATCCACATTCCGTCACAGGGGCGCACCCGGTGTGTTTTTGTTACCGTCGTCGCATGTCCCCACGAGCAATTCTCTGGAGTTACCTCGTCTTTGCAGTGGCGTTTCCAGCAGTGTGCGTGGCTGGGATGCGAACGGTTGGCGGCAATCTCGACTTCGCGGCCTACCGCCTCGCCTTCGCCGTCCTCGCCGTGCTTGCGGCAGCGGGAGCGGTCGGATGGGCTGCCACCTACACTGCGGCAGCGCGGCGGAGTGGCCCTGCGCACGGTGTGGCCGTCTGGATCGCCACAGCGTGCCTTGCCGTGGGCTTCGGCTCTGTCGCCGACTCGAGCTGGCAGGAATACCAGGCGGGCATGGATCTGCCCACCATCAACCTCTTCCTGTACCTTCTCCCGATCGGCCTGTTCATCCTGCTGGGCACGGCCGTTGCGCAGACCGTGGCGGCGAGGACCTCACGCGCGTGAGGCGAACGCCAGCGGTAGCACCTCCACACCGAAACGCTCGGCGATATCGGCTGCGGCGACGGTGACCGACCAGCCGGAGTCCACCTCGCCGGTAAGCAGCAGCACGGGTCCTTCGGCCATGGCAAGCCCCGAGTAGTCGAAGTACCTATCCAGCGCGTTGACACGGAAGGCGGAGTTGCGCGCCTCCACCTCTGCCCCGCCGGCCTGCACTGCCCCGCCGTAAGCCATTTGCCCCACGCGGGCGAGCGCCTCCGCAGTGGAGGCGACCATCTCCGCCCGTGCCGGGTCCGCCGAGCCGAGTGCCACCACTGTGGCCGGGCGCGTGTCCCAGTCCCAGTCCGCCAGCACGGCGACGAAGCGGGTCAGCCACTGGTCGTCGCGCCAATTCTCGGCGGGGCGGTAAGCGTTGTCGCGCAAGAGTTGGGCCAGGGCGGGGCCGCGGGCGACGTCGTTGAGCCGGCCCAGCGCCTTGCCGCCGAGTACGCCCTTGATTTTGCCGCGGCGCGCGGAGCCTGTCGGCCACATCTTGCGCTGGGAAAGCGGCACACCGGGGGCCTTCAGGCGGGCGTCGATGCGCTCGGCGAGCGCCGGGTCCACGTCGGTGGGCAGGTGGTTGCCGGTGCAGTTGTCGCAGCGCCCGCAGCGCTCCCCCTCCCCGATCGTCGGATCGTCCAGCTCGCTGCGCAAAAACACCATGCGGCAGGCGTCCGTGGACTCGTAGGCCAGCATGAGGTCTTGTTCTTGCTCGCGGGCATCCGCCAGGCCGTCGTAACGCTTGTGGTCGTAGGACCAGGGCGCGCCGGTAGTGACCCAGCCGCCCTTGACGCGCTGCACCGCGCCGTCGACGTCCAGCACTTTCAGCGCTTGGTCAATGCGCGTGCGCGACAAGTCCACGGCGTTTTCCAGCTTCGGGGTGGACACCGGCTCGCCGCCGAGCGAGCCCAGCAGCTGCTGCACCACCGGCTCCTCCGGCATGGACACGGACGCGAAGTACTCCCACACGCGCTGATCCTCCGGTCCGGGCAACAGCACCACCTCGGCGTGGTCGGTGGCGCGCCCGGCGCGGCCGATCTGCTGGTAGTAGCTCACCGGCGAGCTCGGCGCGCCCAGGTGCACCACGAAGCCGAGGTCCGGCTTGTCAAAGCCCATGCCGAGCGCCGAGGTGGCCACCAGGGCTTTGAGTTCGTTGTGTATCAGCGCCTGCTCGAGGCGCTCGCGCTCCTCCGCCTCCGTGCGGCCGGTGTAGGCGGCCACGTTCCACCCGGCCGTTTCCAGCGCCTCCGCCAGGTCGTGCGCGGCAGCCACGGTGAGGCAGTAGATGATGCCGGAGCCTTCCACCTGCGCCAGGTACTGCGCGATCCAGGCGGCGCGCTGGGTGGGGTCAACCAGACGCACCACGTTCAGTGACAGGGATTCGCGGTCCAGCCCGCCGCGGAGTACGCCGGTGCCTTCGCCCAGCTGGGCGACAACGTCGGCCACCACGCGGTCGTTCGCCGTTGCGGTGGTGGCCAGGACGGGGGTGTTGGCCGGGAGGTCGCTGATAAGCAAAGAAATGCGCCGGTAATCCGGCCTGAAATCGTGCCCCCAGTCGGAGATGCAGTGGGCCTCGTCCACGACCAGCATGCCGACGGACTGCGCGAGGTGCGGCAGCACCTCCTCGCGGAAACCCGGCGCGTTGAGGCGCTCCGGGCTGATCAGGAGCAGGTCCAGCTTGTCGACGTCCACCTGGATCTCCTCCCACTGCGTCATGTTCGCGGAGTTGATCGTGGCCGCCCGGATGCCGGCCCGTGCGGCCGCTTCGACCTGGTTTCGCATGAGCGCGAGCAGCGGCGAAACGATAATCGACGGGCCCTCGCCCGACTCGCGCAACAGCTTCGCGGCGATAAAGTACACCGCCGATTTTCCCCAGCCCGTGCGCTGCACCACTAGCATGCGTTTGCGCTGGTTAACGAGGGAATCGACGGCCGTCCACTGGTCGTCGCGCAGGGCGGCGTGGGGCCCCGCGATGCCCTTGAGAAGTTCGTCCGCTTGTTCGCGTGTCGCAGTCATGGCGCACACCATATACCACGGCCCCGACACGGGTGTTCGAACAGTGGTACCGTCCGCAACATGCCCGACAAAGAACCCGAAGAACCGCTGCAGGAGACCGTGGACTTCGAGTACACGCGCCACAGCGCAGAAGTGGAACTTGACCGGATTTATGCGCAACGGAAAGAACTCATGCGACGACTTGCAGAGTCCTAGCTAACCCAGCTCGTCCTCCGCCCAGTCCGCCATGTACTCGGCGATGCCGTGCGGGTCCGCCAGAAAGTCGCGCATCGCCCGGAACGCGAGTGTGTCTTCCACCGCGAGGCCGCGGTCCACGCCGTGTTCGCCGATCTCCACGATCTCCGCGCCAGGGATCCCGAGCACGATCGGCGAGTGCGTCACCGCAATCACCTGCGCGCCTTGCTCTCCGATCGCGTGCAGCTGCGCCACCAGCGCCATCTGCGCGACGGGGGACAGCCCGGATTCGGGTTCATCCAACAAGTACAGCGCGTCCTGGGCAAACCGCGAGGTCAGTTCCAACACGGACTCCCCGTGCGACCGTTCGCCAAACTCCGTCACGCGCGTGTGCGTTTCGCCGCGCATGAAATACCCGGCCTTCGCGCGCGCCCCGGTCCGAAGCGTCAGCGCGCCAAACATCGGGTCGTGGGCGCCAGGCTTATCGACGCCCCACGGCCCGCCCTCGACCTGAAACCCCCACGCGCGGGCAATCCCCTCCAACAGGGTCGACTTTCCAACGCCATTGCCGCCGGTGATCAGCGTGACCGGGTGTGTCAGCGGGAAGCCGAACTCCGCGACGTGCTCAACCACCGGCGCGTCGAGGGCCCACGGCGGGGCCTTCGACGGGTCGACGGAGATGTGCTGGATGAACATGGGGCTCATCCTACGGCGGGGTCAATACGTTGAGGTCGATAGCTCCATGTCGATAGTTGCAGGTCAGCGCCTCTTGGCCTGCCGGGGCTCCAAAATCCGAAAAAGCTGTGACCAGCAACTATCGACCTCGAGATATCGACCTGAACGCTCAGGTCAGGCTCCCTAACCGTCCACCAGGAATCTCGCCGTGCCGGCCGGGTCGTCGATGAACTCTTGGGTGGCGGTGACGGGCTCGGCCTCGTCGAAAAGCATGGGCTCCAGGGTGGGCATGGCGAGGATGCGGGCGTCGGGGACGGCGAGCAGCACCGGCGAGTGCGTGGCCATGAGCACCTGCGCGCCGCGGCGGGCGAGCACCGCGAGCAGGCCGAGCAGTTCGAGCTGGGAGAAGACCGAGAGGCCGTCTTCGGGCTCGTCCAGGATGATCAGGGAGCCCGGGCCGAAGCGTTCGCGGGCCATGCGCATGATGCCTTGGCCGTGGCTGCGGCGAGTGAGGTCTTGCAACGGGTCTTCGATTCCAAGGCTTTCATGGTATTCAGCCAGGTCGAGGTATGTTTCGCCGCGCAGGAAGTACACGTCGCTCGGGTTTTCACGGCGAGTCAGGGTAAGCGAGGCGTGGAGCCGGGAATGGTCCGCTGCCTGGAACTGGGCGTGGCGGGATCCGCCCGCGGCGTTGGCGCCGGCGGCCACAGCGATCGCCTCCACCAGCGTGGACTTACCCGAGCCGTTGTCGCCGGTGAGGATCGTGGTTTGCGCGAGCTCGAGGGGCTTTTCAGCCAAGCGACGCACCACCGGCAGGTCGCGGGCGTAGCCTGCCACCGGCGCGTCGATGCGGACCTGGGTGACGAACATGGCTACCGCAATCCGGCGGGCAGCGGCAGCAGACCGTCCACCGCGAGCAGCACGCCGAACGCCGTTCCGGAGACCACGCCGATGATGTTCGCGCTGCCGTCCGGGTTGACGGTGTAGACCGGCCCGCCGGAATCGCCGTGCAGCGCCAAGATCAGCACCGCAAGCTCACCCGTGTCTGGGTTCACCTTCAGCACCGGGCCGCAGGTGCGCGAGGTGCGCGCGCCGTCCTTGCACACAATCTGGCCCGGCTTCACCGCCGTCACCGGGTGGTAGCCCGCAACACGGCGGGTGGGGTTGATGCGCTGGACCGCGTCCGACAGCGGATTGACCGCGCCGATGACCGGGATGTCGACGGCCCCACCGCGGGCGGCCGCGGCGTTGGTAACGCCGCCGGCCAGCGGGAACCAGGCGACGTCTCGGAGCGGGCTGCCCAGCGTATTGTCGCCGCGCATCTCGTAGCCCGAATCCCGCAGGTCGCCCGAGATCTTCGTGCGGCCATCCGCCGCGTACACCGCCACCGGCACCGCGCCACCAATCGGCGCCAGGCAGTGGCCCGCCGTCACGCCGTAAGCCTGCCCGTCGCGGTGCGCCACCGTATTCAGCGAACAGCCGTAACGGGAACCGTCGCTGTACGCGACCCGGATACTGTCGCCGGCGTACATCGCCACCGCCTGCGCCGGCACGGCGAACCCGGCCGCAGCAGCCGCCGCGAGCAGGAGGGACACAGCCAAAGTGCGCACGCGGCGCGCCACGGAAAACGTCATGGGCGGTATTGTATCGGCACACTAAAAGCGCGGGCCCCACTCCTCACAAGTGGGACCCGCGCTTTTAAATGCTGTTGTCGTTGGACTGCAGTTTTCCGTTCTCAGGCGGAGCAGTCGTCGATAAGCGTTATGCGCTTACGACCTCGAAGTTCACCTTGCCCTCCACGTCGTCGTGGAGGTTGACCTTGACCTGGTAGCCACCGGTCTTGGTAACAAGGCCCTTCGGCACGTTGATGCGGCGCTTATCCAAGTTCGGGCCGCCAGCGGCCTTCACAGCGTCGGCGATGTCGCCGGCCTTCACAGAGCCGAACAGCTTGCCGTTGTTAGCGGTGCGCACAGCAACCTTGACGCCCTTGAGCTGGTCGAGCTGGTCACGCAGTTCCTTCGCGTGATCCAGGTCGCGGACCTGGCGCTCAGCCTGGGCGCGCTTAATGTCTTCAATCTGCTTCTCTGCGCCGCGGGTAGCCGGGATAGCCAGGCCGCGCGGGAGCAGGAAGTTGCGTCCGTAACCGTCCTTGACCTCGACGACCTCTCCAGGCTCGCCAAGCTTCTCGACGGCAGCGGTGAGGATCAGCTTCATAATCCTAACCTTCCTTATGGTGAAAAATGCTTGATGTGTGGTTGTCGTTTAGAACGGTGGCTCATCGCCCGCGCCGCCGGAAAAACCGCCGGCATCCGGAGCGGAACCCCACGGATCATGTTGAGGCTGGGACTGGTTCGGGTTGCCCTGGGTCTGGCCCTGGCTTTGGCCGCCGAAGCCGCCGTTCGCCGGGTTGTAGCCGCCCTGGCCCTGGCCGCCCTGGCCACCCTGGTCGAAACCGCCCTGGTTTCCACCAAAACCGCCGCGCTGGCCGCCCTGGTTGCCGCCGCCGTAGCCGCCCGCACCGCCCTCACGCGGATTGCGGGTGACAGACGCGCTGGCGTACTTCAGGGACGGGCCAACCTCGTCGACCTCGACCTCGAACACGGTGCGGTTTTCGCCCTCTTTGGTCTGGTAGGAACGCTGACGCAGCTTGCCGGTGACCACGACGCGCATGCCCTTGGTCAGGGACTCCGCGACGTTCTCCGCCATCTGGCGCCAGCAGTTGCAGGTGAGGAACAGGGCTTCGCCGTCTTCCCACTGGTTCGTTTCCCGGTTGAACGTGCGGGGCGTGGACGCGATGCGGAAATTCGCAACGGCAGCGCCGCTCGGGATGAAGCGCAGCTCCGGGTCCGCAACCAAGTTGCCGACAACGGTAATTGGGGTATCGCCTTGAGCCATGTCCTAAACCTTCCTACCTGCTGATCGTGTGGTTTCTGAGCCTACCGGTTCTTACTTGTCGGTACGCAGAACCTTGGTACGCAGAACGTTCTCGTTCAGGTTCAGCACGCGGTCGAGCTCCTTGACCGTGTCTGCCTCGCAGTCGAGGTTGACAACGGCGTAGATGCCCTCTTCCTTCTTGTTGATCGGGTAAGCAAGACGCTTCTTGCCCCACACATCAACGTTTTCCACCTTGCCGTTTTCCTTGCGGACGATCTCCAGGAACTTGTCCAGGGACGGGGCAACGGTGCGCTCATCCTGCTGCGGATCGAGGATGATCATTACTTCGTAGTGACGCACGGACCTCATCACCTCCTATGGTCTCGGTTGTTTTCGGCCATCACCCTTGTGGTCATGGCAGGAGGGTCGTTGCGTCAAGCAACCCGAACAGACTACCCCACGGTCTGACCAGCTCAAAACCTCGGGTTTCCGGCGGGCGCGTGCGAACAGTGTGCGGACTCCGCATTGCGGACAATCCAGCCGACACCAACTATTGGTGCGCACCCACGTTGTGCACGAATCAACGCGGCAAAATGCTGACCTGGGCGTTTGCAACGCCAGAAGCGGCCGAAATGTCGGTTCGTACAAAATCCGCCTAGTGCGGGTTGGGCACCGCCGAGAAAAGGGCGAGGGAGACCGGGATGACGGTCATGAAGAGGAAGGCGATCAGGCCAAAGCTTATCGACGTTCGCTTCCGCCCCTTCACCGCAAAGTAGAACGAGGCACTGAACAGGAAAAACGCCACCACGATGGAGGCAATGCCCAGGGTTGTGGTGGCGTTCATCGGCTAGGCCTTCACTGCCGTGGAGCCGGCGGACTCGGCCGGCTCGGCGTCGGCGGGTTCGGCTGCGGCGGGGGCCGGAGGGGCGTCGATAGGCAAGGGCTCCTTCCACTGGTACGACAGCGACATGAGGGGGTCGTGGCCGTTGTGGGCGTCACGGACCTTGTCGCGGCGCTTGCCCAGGATCTGCTGCACCACCAGCACCATAATGGCGATGATGAAAGCGTCGCGGGAGATGATCACGATGTTGAGGAACCAGCCCGGCACGCCCATGTTGTCCGCGCCCATCATGTGCCACATCAGCACCGGCCAGACGGCCATGTCCACGACCATCCAGGACAAAAGGAGGCGCCAGTACGGCAGCGCCAGCACCGCGGGGACGACAAACCAGAGGGAGTACTGCGGGCTCCACACTTTGTTGAAGATGAGGAACAGACCGACGATCAGCGCCACCAGCTCAGCGATGCGCGGGGTCTGCGGCGCCTTCAGGCCCAGGATGAGCACGCCCAGGCAGCCCAGCAGGAACAGGATCAGCGTCACGGCGTTGAGGATCACCGGGGCGCCCTCGCCGGAGTCGAAGCCGGTCCAGCCGGTCATGCGGGAGATGACCGCGTAGATGGTGGTCCACTCCCAGCCGCGGTCGGTGTTGAGGCGGTTGAACTCACCCCAGGCATCCGGGTTGCGCAGGTAGACCGGCACGTTGACCACGAGCCAGGACACCACCATGGCGGCGAGCATCTTGCCAAACGGGACGAGGTCGCGCTTGCGCAGCGCCACGGTGAGGTACGCGCCGAGCAGGAAGATCGGCCAGAGTTTAAACGCGGTGCCCAAGCCGATGAGCACGCCGGCGAGCCAGAACTTCCGGTTGCGGGCGGCCAGCATCGCGGCGACGGCGAAGAAGATGGACGGGATGTCCCAGTTGGTGAACGCGTGGACGATCAGCAGCGGGGAGCCGGCGACCAAGAGGGTGTCCCAGACACGGTTGCCCGCGAGCTCGGCGACCATGCGGATGGTGATCACCCAGATGATGGACATGAGCAGCGCGGTGACGTAGAAGTACCAGCCGGAATCCGGCACGAAGTTGTCCACCAGGAAGTAGGTGCTGCGCGACAGCCAGGCGGACAGCTGCTGGAACAGGCCGGCGAGTACCGGGTATTCCATGTAGCGGGTCAGGCCGTCTTCCACCCACGAGTAGTCGTAGACAAAGCCGCCCTGGTCCAGGCCGCGGGCGCCGTAGAGCGGAATGATGTCGTTGTAGCAGGCGGCGGTGTACTGTCGGTTGCCGTCCCAGTTGAGCTGGATGATGCCGTTGTCGTCGGCTTTGCCGCCGGCGCAGTGCGCCTTCTGCAGCAGGCCGAAGGACAAGAAGACGTATGCGACGGCGAGGATGGAGCGCAGCGGCGTCCAGAACCGGGCGCGGCCGATCTGGGCGAAGCGGCCCATCGGCCCGCCGAGGAACTCCACCCAGCCGCGCGCGAGCGGCTCGGTGCGGCCGGGCTGGACACGGTCCGCCGGGTCCGGCCAGGTGACCTGCGTAGTCTGCGTCGGCTCAGTCATTTATTGGAACGCTCCCTGGAATTGATCGAGGACGTCGTTGATCGTGTCGTTGAGGTTCGGCGCTGGCGCCGGTGCCGGCGCGGGGGCTGGCGCGGGTGCCGGGGCTGGCGCCGGTGCGGGTGCGGGCGCCGGTGCCTCCTCCCCGCCCGGTGCCTCGGGCGCTGCTGGGGCCGACGGGTCCGCCGGTGCCGCGGAGCTCGGGGCGGACGGCGCCTGGCCGGTGCCGCCGGTGTAGCTCGGCGTCGGGTTGGAGTAGTAGCCGCCCAGGCCGACACCGCCGGAGTACGGGTTCACGCCCCAGTAGACGGGGTTGGCGTTGGGGAAGCTCATGAACTCCTGGCCCTCCAACTCGGTGTCCAGGAACTGCTTCCAGATTTGGGACGGGGTGTTGGAGCCGTACATGATGCCGCCCCACTCGTTAAAGATTGGCGAGGTGTTGTCGGCGGTGCCCACCCACACGGCCACGGCGAGCTGCGGGGTGGAGCCGACCATCCAGGCGTCCTTGTTGTTGCCGGTGTCGCCCATTTGGGCGGTGCCGGTCTTGGACGCGGACTGGCGGCCGCCTGCGAGGACGGCGTTGGAGTAGCCAGCCACACCCTGCATGGCCTGCAGTGTGTTGTCGGCGACCTGCTCGGCCACTCGGCGCTCGGTGTAGTCCTTGTCCACCTGGTAGAGGACCTCGCCGGTGGCGTCCTCAATCTTTTCCACGAAGTGGGTCGGGTGCATCAGGCCGCGGTTGGTCAGGGTTGCCATGGCGGTGGCCATGTCCAGCACGCGCGACTGGTACTGGCCCAGCACGATGCCCTCGTACGGCTGGCCGCCGTTTTCGCGCAGGGTCACCGGGATGCCGGGGATGGACTTGGCCACGCCCAGGGCGTGCGCCATGTCGGCGGTGTCCTGCGTGGTGTTGTCCAGCTCGTCCTGGATGCGCATGAAGGCGGTGTTGGAGGACACGGTGGTCGCCTGCGTCATGGACAGCATGCCGCCGCCGCCACCGTCCCAGTTCGTCACAGTGATGTTGCCGGGCAGGTGTACCGGGGAGGAGTCGAACTGGGCGGTCAGCGGGATGCCCTGCTGCAGCGCGGCTGCGAGGGCGAAGATCTTGAACGTCGAGCCCGTTTGCAGGCCGGCGTTGGCGTAGTCCCAGCCGGAGGGGTCGTCGCCGCCGTAGTACGCGCGCACTGCGCCTGTCGACGGATCCACGGCCACCGCACCAGTGCGCGCGTCCTCCTGCAGGTTGGTCAGGCGCTCGCGTGCGATGCGCTCCATGTTGGCCTGGGAGGCGGCGTCGATGGTGGTGGTGATTTGCAGGCCGCGGTTGGTCAAGTCGCTTTCGGTGATGCCCAGTGCCTCGAGCTCCTGGATCACCTGGTTCTTGATCAGGCCGTTCGGGCCGGTGGCTTCGGTGTATGCGGAGTAGGAAGCCGGGTCGCGGGTCTCCGGGTACACCATCCCGGCGCGCTGCTCCGGGGTGACCTTGCCCATCTCGACGAGGCCGTCCATGACGTAGTTCCAGCGCTGCTCCGCCGCCTCGCGGTTCGTCCACGGATCCAGCTCGCTGGGCAGCTGGATGGAGGCGGCCAGCACGCCGCCCTCCTCGAGGGTGAGCTGGGACGCCGGCTTGTCAAAGAAGGCGTGCGCGGCGGCCTCGACGCCGTAGGCGTTGCGGCCGAAGTACACAGTGTTCAAGTAGGCGCGGAGGATGTCCTCCTTGGACCACTGGTTGGTCATCTTCACGGAGTAGACCAGCTCATTGGCCTTGCGCTCGTAGGAGTGCTCGTTGCCCACCAGCGCGTTCTTCACGTACTGCTGGGTGATGGTGGAGCCGCCGCCTGCAGAGGTGTTGCCGGTGATCTGTCCCAGCGCCGCGCGGGCGAAACCGGTCGGCGAGAAGCCCGAGTTGGTCCAGAAGTCGCGGTCCTCCGCGGCCAGCACAGCATTCTGCACCTCCTCGGGCACAGATTCGAGGGGCACCTGCTCACGGTTGCCCTCGGGCGGCACGAGGCGGGCGAGCTCGTTTTCGCCGTCGTTGAAGTAGATCGAGGAGATCTGCGCCGTCTCAATCTCGCCTGGTTCCGGGACCTCGGCCTTGGAGTACTTCCACATAAACCAGCCGACCGGCACGCAGGCGAGCAGGAGGAGGAACAGCAAGAAGGCAAGCACCCACTGCCACGCGCGGGACTTCTTCTTTTTCTTCACGGCCGTGGTGCCGCTGGAGCCCTTCGCCTTCGCCGTATTCTTTTCAGCGCTCTGTTCAGTCACACGTTTTCCCTGCACAATTGCACCCGCCGCGCCCGCGGGGAGGGCAAACGGGCGAGCTACCTACTACATTCCTACCGGACACCCTACCTGCCCAGTTCGGATTCACACTACTGGTACGGCTGTGACTTCTTGTAACAGATGGTTCCACTTGCACGACGGGCACACCTCCACCACGTGGACGGTCAGCGCCCCCACCTCGCCCACGAGTCTGTCTATCTCCTCCTCGCTGCGCGCGGTGCCTGTGCGCCTGCCCAACTTTTCGGAGTAGACCCAGCGCACGTCACGCATCACTTCGCCGCACACGGGGCAGGGCCGGGCGGAATCCTCGCCGTGGTGCTGCGCGGCGGCGCGGAGCAGGAAGTCGGCGTCGCACACCTCGTCGATAGGCAAATGCCCCCGCTTGAGTTCGCGCAGCGTCTGGCGGCGCTGCCACTCGTGGGACACCTCGTGCTCGTACGTGAACATCCCGGCCATCATAACCCCAGTCCTTGCTGCTAGATTTTGAAAAGTACTTGGAAGAAAGAGGTGCACAGTGGCGGCGCACGACGAACCCTCCGCGGAAGCCATGCGGATCGCGGCGGACATCCGCCCAGCGATGACCAGCCTGTACGTGGCGTACTTCCGCAACGCGGAGGACTCGGACCTGACCGGCCCGCAACTGTCCGTGCTGCACAGGCTTGGCTTCAGCGGCCCCACGCGAATTAGCAGGCTGGCCGCCGAGGAAGGCGTGCGCCTGCCCACGGCCTCCAACACCGTCAACCAGCTGGAAAAGCGCAATCTGGTGCGGCGCGTGCGTTCAGTGGACGACCGCCGCGGCGTGTCCGTGGAGCTGACAGATTTCGGCCGCGCTGAGCTGGAGCGCGTCGGCGCAGAGCGCACCCGCTCCCTCGCCCAGATGCTCAGCGCGCTGGATGCGGAGGCGCTGGAGAAGCTGGACTCGTTGACCGGGGTCCTCAACGACCTCGCCCGCGCGTACGCCACCGGTTCCGCGGACTAACCGCTTTCCCTCTCCAGGACGGCACATGTTTATGATGTCTGTATTATCTGAAAACTCGCGTATGCGGACATGTGTCAAGGAGGAAGGCCCTGAGCAGCTCCCCAAGCGCTGACAGCGCCCATCTTGCGGCCCTTGCCTTTCCCCTGCGCGTGCTTGTGGGCTGGGACGTGGCAAACACCGAGGCAGTTGAGTTCGCCGCGTGGCTCGGCCGCTCGCTGCCGGTGACCGTGCAGGTGATGTCCAGCACCCAGTCCAAATGGACAAAATCCCTGGCCAACGCCACCAAGGGCCGCAAGAAGCGCATGAAGGAGGCGCAGGCCACCTTCGACTCCCGCGTGGAGAAGGCGCTGACGGAGCACATCCCGCGCGAGCAGTGGTCGAAGGACGTTTCCCGCCTCGTGGACAGCAAGGACAGGGTGCGCTCCCTGTACGAGACCGCGAAGGACTTCGGCGCGGACCTGATCCTGATGGGCTCTCGCGCGAAGACGCCGAAGGGGCGGTTCCGCCCGTCCAGCGTTGCGGACGAGATGATGCGCTCCTGCCCCGTCCCGCTGGGGCTTGCGCCACGCGGGGTGAAGCTCTCCAAGAAGGGCATCACCCGCGTGACGTACGCGATCGTGGCGGAGGACGACCCAGCTGAGCCGGAGTTTTCCGGCCTGGACTACGCCACCGCTCTGGCCTGCAAGTTGGGGCTGCCGCTGCGCATTATCGCGTTTTCCCCCACCGCCTACGAGAAGCACACGTCTACCTGGAACGAGCAGACGCTGGGCATGCTCGACCACGCCCGCGACTACGCGTGGGCGCTGGCGGCGGAGGTCGCGCCGGACGTGTGCGACACCTTCCACGTCACCAGCTCCGTCTCGGCGGCGAAGAGCTGGAAGCGCTCCATTGATTCGGTGAAGTGGAAAAAGGGCGACATCATGTTCCTGGGGACCCATCCGTCGCCCCAGTTCACCAGCGTGTTTGTGGGCACGTTGGAAGGCGAGTTCATCCGCTACGCCTCGGTGCCTGTGGTGGTGTGCCCGCACTCCCCGAAGGCGCAGTAGGTTGGGCTCCATGGAGCACCCGGAGAACGACCTTCACTCCCCCGCCGACCGTTTCTCGCGCATGCGGCCCGAGCCGCGCTCCTTCGACGAGCTCGCGGACCAGCCGGATCCGCTGGAGGTGGACCGGAAAAACCGCCGCTCCACCCGCCAGGCGATCACGTTCGCGATGAGCACGGTAGCCGTGACCCTACTGCTGGCGTTCATTCTTGCGGTGATCTCGCGCGCGCAGGGCGGTCCGCTTTGCGACGGCAGCTCCGCCTGGCTCTGCACCGAGTCCTGGCGCACGTGGTGGGCCGTGACCACCTCGATCCCGCCGGTGGTGGGGCTGTTGACCTGCGCGGTGATCACTGTGCGCAAGCTCAACCGCTACGAACGCTGGATCCCCTGGATCGGCGTGTTTTGGATCCCGCTGGTGCCCTTCACCATGGCGTGGTTGATTATCACGCTGGGGATTCTGGCTACGCAGTAGCGCGCTGGGCGCACTCCCCGCAGTACGGGTTGTTTTCGCGGCAGTCCTCGCAGCTCAAGTACTGGCGGCGGCACTCCGGCTCGTTGGCGCAGTTGTAGAACTGGTTCGTGGCCGCGCCGCAGTGCACGCAGTGGCCGAGCTGCACGTAGTCCGGGTCGCCCGGCGCGCCGAACTCGGTGTGCATGCGGTCGTCGAAGACATACAGCGAGCCCTCCCACAGCCCGGAGTTGCCGAACTTTTCGCCGTAGCGGACGATGCCGCCGTCGATTTGGTAGACCTCCTTGAACCCGCGGTTGATCATGAGGCTGGAGAGCACCTCGCAGCGGATCCCGCCGGTGCAGTACGAGATGACGGGCTTGTCCTTCATCCAGTCGTACTTGCCGGAGTCCAGCTCTTTGATGAAGTCGTGGGTGGTTTCCACGTCCGGCACCACCGCGCCCCTGAACCGGCCGATCTCTGCTTCGCGGGCGTTGCGGCCGTCGAAGAACACGGCCTCGGGGTTGTCGGCCACCAGTTCGTTGACCTGTTCCGGGCTGAGGTGCACTCCCCCGCCGACCACGCCGTTTTCGTCCACCTTCAGCTCGCCCGGCGCGCCGAAGGAGACGATCTCCTCGCGGGCCTTGACGCTGAGCTTGGGAAAGTCTTCCGCCCCGCCCTCGGACCACTTGAACTCGATGCCCTTGAAGTACTCGCGGGTTTTCTTGGCGTAGGTCTTGCAGGCGCGGATGTCGCCACCGACGGTGCCGTTGATGCCGTCCTTGGACACGATGATGCGCCCAGTCAGCCCCAGGCCTTCGCACAGGTCCCGCTGCCACAGGCGCACCGCGTCCGGGTCGGCGATGGGCTGAAACTTGTAGTAGAGCAGGATCTTGCTGGTCATGCCTGGCAGTCTATGTCCACCCAGGCCAGCGGGGAAAGTTAGAGGTCGAAGGCCTTGAACGCGATGGCCAGCGGCACTCCCAGCGCTTCCCCGCCCTGCTTGGCCGCCCCGCCGACGATCTCCGCGCCGCTGGGGTGGTCCGGTAGCGCCTGGAAGTACGCCTCGTGGGCGTCCAGCGATTGTGCGCCTTTCTCCATGTGCCGCTGCTCCACCGCCACCGCGACGTCCGGCTCGTGGGCGCCGCTGACCAGCAGCGTTTCCGCCTGGTGGCGCGGGCCCAGCTCCGGGAAGAGGAACTCGTTGCCAGCGTCGCGCGCGGCGTCCACCGCCGCTATGCCCGCCACCCGGTGGTCCGCCTGGTTCAGGCCCCACGGGGCGACAACGCTCCAGTCCTGGGTGAGCACCACGGTGGGTTTGAAGGTGCGGATCTTTCCGGCGATTGCCTTGCGCAGCTCGAGGGTGTGCTCGAGCAGGCCGTCGGTGAAGTCGAGCATCTCCAGCTCCCCTGCGCCGACGATGTCGCAGGCGCGGCGTTGCTCCTTCGCGCGGATCTCGCGCACCTGCACAGGATCCCCGCCCGCGATGCCGTGCTCGCCGTGCGTGAGCAGCAGGTACGCCACCTCGATACCGTCTTCGGCCCATTTGGCCACGGCGGCCGAGGCGCCGTACTCCATGTCGTCGGGGTGGGCGACGACGGCGAGGACGCGTGCGCCGTCGCTAAGCGAAAGCTCCCGCACCTTAACCCCGCTTTTCCTTGAACGCGTGGGCGTCGCGCGTGTACACGCGGCGGTGGGTGCCCACCTTGTGGCCGGGCAGCTTGCCGTCGTCAATGAGCTTGACCACGAACGGGCGCGAAACGCCGAGCAGGTTGGCCACCTGCTGGGTGGTCATCTCCTCGTCCGGTTCGGGCGGGCGCACCAGGCGGCCCTCCGCGAGGTCCTCGAGCAGGTCACGGACCCACACGGCGGTCTGTTTCGGCAGCGTGACGTGGTCTTCTGCGCGCGTGCGCGCCACGGAAAGGTTGTTGTTGAGCTCTGCTAATGCGTCTTCCACCGGCGATTGCTGTTCCCGCATGTGCTCGACAATAAACTACAACCGAAACGAGCGCAATAGTTAGTGTTGGAAAACTTAGCGTTTGTGGTACAACGCCTTGCGCCAGTACTTCGGCTCCGAGGTGGCCAGCACGCCAAGGTTGCGGAAGATACCCTCGTCTACGGACCCCAGAATCGTGGTGATGTGCGCGTCGCACCCGCGCAGCGACTTCAAATGCTCCAGTGCCAGCGCCGCGTCCGGGTTGCCGGACGCCGACACGGACAGCGCGATGAGCACCTCGTCGGTGTGCAGACGCGGGTTCACCGAGCCCAGGTGGCGGGTCTTCAGCGTCTGGATCGGCTCGATGGAATCGGGGGAGAGCAGGTGCACGTCGTCGTCGATGCCGGCCAGCAGCTTTAAGGCGTTGAGCAGCACCGCGGCGGACGGTCCGAGCAGGTCGGAGGTCTTTCCGGTGACGATGCGCCCGTCCGGCAGCTCCAGCGCCGCGCCCGGCTTGCCGGTGCGCTCCGCCACCTCGAGAGCGGGCGCGACCACCACGCGGTCCTCCACGGAAAGGTCCGCCTTGCGCATGACGTTGAGGTTGCGGTCGGAGATAGTGGAGTCGGCGTCGGCGCGGCGTTCGTCCACAAGCGCCGCGTAGTAGCGGCGGATGATCTCCTGCTCGGCGGCGTGGCGGCACGCGGCGTCGTCGGAGATGCAGTAGCCCGCCATGTTCACGCCCATGTCGGTCGGCGACTGGTACGGGTCCGCGCCGGTGGCCTCCCGCAGCAGCGTTTTCAGCAACGGGAAGACCTCGATATCGCGGTTATAGGAGGAGACCTTCTCCCCGTAGGCGTCCAGGTGGTACTGGTCGATGACGTTGATGTCGTCCAGGTCCGTCGTGGCGGCCTCGTACGCCAGGTTCACCGGGTGCGACAGCGGCAGGTTCCAGATGGGGAACGTCTCAAACTTGGCGTAACCAGCGTCGATGCCGCGTTTGTGCTCGTGGTACACCTGGGAAAGGCAGGTTGCCAGCTTGCCGGAACCGGGCCCCGGCGCGGTCATGACCACCAGGTCGCGGGAGGTTTCCACGTAGTCGTTGCGGCCGAAGCCTTCCTCGCTGACCACTTTCGCGGTGTCGTTCGGGTAGCCCGGGATCATGTAGTGGCGCGCCACCTTCAGCCCCAGCCGGCCAAGGCGCTCCACGAACGCCTCCACGTTCTGGTTGTGGCCCTCCAGCTGCGTGACCACAACGTTTTCCACCAAAAACCCGCGGTCCCGGAACACGTCGACAAGCCGCAGCACGTCGTCTTCGTAGCTGATGCCCAGGTCAGCGCGCATCTTCTGGCGCACCACGTCGCCGGCGTTGAAGCAGATGACAATCTCCACTTCGTCCTTGATCCGGTCCAGCATGGCGATCTTGTTGTCGGGCGTGAATCCGGGCAGGACGCGGGAGGCGTGGTTGTCGTCGAAAAGCTTGCCGCCCATTTCCAGGTACAGCTTGCCGCCCACCTCCGCGCGCCGTTCCTGGATGTGCTCGGACTGCATTTGGATGTATTTTTCGCGGTCGAACCCGATCTCATACGGCATGGGTGCAATAGTACAGTCAGCGACCGTGCCTGAGGGTCATGTCATTCACCGGCTTGCGCGCCGCTTCAACACGGATTTCCGCCCCGCGCCGGTCTCCGCGAGCTCCCCGCAGGGGCGCTTCGAGCCTTCGCTTATCGACGGCACTCCGCTCACCCACGCTGCAGCCCACGGAAAGCACCTGTTTCTGCATTTCACGGACGCGATGGTGCACGTGCACCTGGGGCTGATCGGGAAGTTCTCCTTCGAACCGGCCGACACGCTGCGCGGCCAAATCCGGCTGCGGCTCGTGCCGGACGGGGGAGCAGGGGATATAGCCGCCCACCTGCGCGGACCACAGACATGCGCCTACATCACCCCGGCGGAGCAGCAGGCGATTCTGGACGCCGCCGGCGAGGACCCGCTTTCTCCCGCCGCAGACCCGGACGCACTGTTCGAGCGGGTGCGGCGCTCCCGGCGCGCCATCGGCTCGCTGATGATGGACCAGGCGTACTTCGCCGGGGTGGGCAACATCTACCGCGCCGAGCCGCTGTTTCGCCAGGGCATCTCCCCGTTCACCCCTGGCCGGGAGCTGGGCCGTGAGCGTTTCGACGCCATCTGGGCCGACCTGGTCGCGCTCATGGCCGACGGGGTGGCCACCGGGCGCATCGGCACAGTGCGCCCCGAGCACTTGCCCGAGGCGATGTCGCGCGCGCCACGGGAGGACGACCACGGGGGAGAGGTCTACGTCTACCGCCGCACCGGCGAGCCCTGCTACGTGTGCGGGCGCCCCGTCGAAAGGCAGCAGTTTGAAGGCCGCAACCTGTTCTTTTGCCCGTCCTGCCAGGCGCTTTAGGGCTTAGGTAGTGTGGTGCGCATGCACGCCACGACTTTCACCGCAGACCAGATTCGGGCGGCGGAGGCGCCGCTGTTGGAAGCCCAGTCGCACCCCGATGAACTGATGCAGTCGGCAGCGCACGCGGTGTACGAGGCAGCTGAGGCGATGCTTGCTGGAGGATCAGGCGGTTCGAGCGGCCGCGCTCTCGTGCTCGCCGGGCCGGGCGGCAACGGCGGCGACGCGCTCTACGCCGGTGCCGAGTTGCAGCTCGCCGGCCACAACGTGGATGCGTTGCTGACTGCCGGACACGCCCAAGAGCGGGCCCTTTCGGCGTTCACCAACGCCGGCGGCACTGTGCTGGAACGGCTGCCCGAAGGTTCCGCGGAATACGCCCTTGCCATCGACGGCATCACCGGCATCGGCGGATCCGGCGGGCTGCGCGGGGAACTCGTGGACGTGGTTGCATGGCTGCGGGGCGTGCAGGTTCTGGCTGTGGACGTTCCCTCCGGCGTGGATGCAAACACCGGCGTAGCGGGTGAGCTGCACGTTTCCGCCGATGCCACCGTCACGTTCGGCGGGTGGCGACGCGCCCACGCGCTTGCCCCGGAGTGCGGGGTGCAGCTGCTCGCGGACATCGGCCTGCCGGGGCGCCCGCTGCACAGTGCGCTGTTGGAAACCCTGCCCGAATGGGCGCATGAGGGACCCGCACTAGTGCTCGCCAACCGGGCCGTGCCAGGCCCCGGCCATTGGCCCAGTAGTCTCACCCCGCTCCGTGCCGCGTCGGTCCGCCCCGTCGAGCCGGGCCCTTACGACGACAAGTACAGCGGGGGAGTAGTGGGCGTCCGCGCAGGTAGTGACGGGTATCCGGGTGCCGCGCTACTCGCCGTGTCTGGTGCTGTACACGCCTCGCCGGCAATGGTGCGCTACGCCGGTCCGCAGGCCGCTGAGGTGGTGCGGGCACATCCGGAGGTCGTCGTCACGCAAACGCTCGAGGATGCGGGACGGGTGCAGGCCTGGGTGTTCGGCCCTGGCGCCGGCACCGACAAGGCGGCCGCCGCTGAGCTCTCCTGGATCTTGCGCCAGGAGGTGCCAGTGCTCATCGACGCCGACGGCCTCACCCTCCTCGCCGAACACCCTGACCTGCGCCAACAGGTGGCCAAACGGCAGCAGACTACAGTGCTCACGCCCCACGACGGCGAGTTCGCGCGCCTCCAGAAAGCGGCCGGAGTTGCCGCGGGAATCCGCTTCGAAGAGACACTCGCCCTCGCTGCAACGCTGCGCGCGACCATCGTGCGCAAGGGCCGAATCACCCTGGTCGCGCCGGAGGACGAGCCGCACCTGATCCACGCCGTCGATGCCGGCCATTCTTGGGCTGCGACACCCGGCTCCGGCGACGTGCTCGCTGGCATCATGGGTGCGCACCTGGCGCTGGCTGCGGCACGCACCCCATACGCCGACGCCGCCATAGCCGCCACAACCACCGGGGCGGTGACCGTCCACGCGCTCGCAGCGTCACTCGCCGCCGAGACCCCGTTCGGCCCCGCCACCGCGCCGGCTAGCCGCATCGCCGAATTTGTCCGCCCCGCGACCGCGCTATGCACCCGGGGCACCCATGCTTGACGCCGTCGTTGTCGGCGCCGGCCAATCCGGGCTAGCTGTGTCGTACTACCTGCGCAAATACGGCGCTTCGTTTGTAGTTCTCGACGCCTCCGATGAGCCCGGCGGGGCATGGCCGCACTACTGGGACGCACTGACTCTGTTCTCCCGCGCGGAGTTTTCCAACCTGCCCGACTGGCCCATGCCCCACTTCGACGGCTACCCACCGCGCGATCACGTCGTGAAGTATTTGTCCCGCTACGAGCAGCGGTACTCACTGCCCATCCACCGAGGTCAACGCGTCAAGCAATTGCTTCACGACGGCTCCGCCTTCCACCTCAACAGCCTCTCCGCACGCAACGTAGTGATGGCCACCGGCATCTGGTCCGCACCGTTTGTGCCCTTCATCCCCGGGTCGTTCGCGGGGGAGCAGGGGCACTCGGCTCAGTATCGGCGGCCGGAGGATTTCGCCGGGCAGCGCGTCGCTGTCGTCGGGGGCGGAAACTCCGGTGCGCAGATCGTCGCGGACCTCGCACTCGGCGGGGTGGACGTGCAATGGTTCACCCGCCGACCGCCCGCGTTCATGCCGGAGGATGTCGACGGCGAGCAGCTTTTCCGCCGTAACCGCGAGCGCTTCGTCGCCATCTCACGCGGCGAGGACGATCCCGGAGGCGCCGATTTCGGCGGCGACATCGTCCTCGTCCCCGAAGTCCGCCGGGCCCGATCACTCGATCTGCTGGACGCCGAACCCATGGTCGAGTCGTTGGACGAGCTCTCGGATTTCGACGCCCTGATCTGGGCCACCGGCTTCCGCCCCGCACTGTCTCCCGTGCGGGGGTTGGAGCGCGGCCTGGACACGCCCGGCCTGTTCGTCCTGGGCTTCGACTCGCTCAACGGCCCCGGCGCCGGGACCATCGGCGGTGTGAGCCCCTTCGCCCGCGACATCGCCCGGCGCATCGCGAGCAAGGGCTAGCGCGTCCGCCCCATAACCGCGGATCCAGCTATCAGGTCCTCAACAATCGCTGTTTTACGCCGAATAGCTGGGCCCTTGTAGCTGGAAACAGCCCACCGACCCAGACATCCCGGCTCGAATTTGGTGGGTGCGGACCAATAGTTGGTCCCTGCTTGATTGTCCACAATGCGGAGTTGTGGAGTCCGCAAGCTCAGCACCGATGACACCAACATCGAAACCGCCATCCGCGCCTTGCTCCTCAAATCGTTTGTCCGCAACCAATAGTTGGCCCACCTCCAGTTGTCCGCACTGCGGAGTTGCGGAGTCCGCAAGCTCGAGCAAAAGCACCGCACAGATGCTGTGACCGCCCGCCCCATAGCCGCGGATCCAGCTATCAGGACCTCGACAATCGTCGTTTGGGAGCGCGGACAAAAAGTTGGAGTGTTGGGGGCTGGAAGGTATTCCGATGCCCGCAGGTTTTCCATCTGATATCCGCGATGGTGCGGTTGAGAGGTTTTTGGCTGGGTCGTCTGCCCGTGAGGTCTGCGACTGGGCTGAAGACGTATGTGGTCGCCGACCGTCGGTGGCCACGGTCGGCAACTGGGTTGCAGCCAGACGTCGCGGCCAGTTGTTTGATGGCACGCGACGCGCCTACGACGCTGAGACCATCGCGAAGGTTGTCGCACGCAGGTTGACCTCGCAGGCGACGGTGCGTGATATTGCCGTGGAGTTCGATGTCAACGACACCGCGGCGCTGACCTGGACGAAGCGGTATTGGCCAGACGATGACGAACGTGATTCGGCAGCGTCGATGACGTTCGACGAGGCGTTTGCGGTGACAATGGAGCGTGTGAGCAAACACCGCAAAGTCCAACGCAACCATCAGCAGCAGCGAGTCGATGAGGCAGCCGATGCGAAAAGGCCACCCCGGCCGGTCAACGAGTGGCTGCCAGGGCCTGGGCCGATAGACGATATCGCTGATTTACCCAGTGACATGGACGAGCTGAAAAAGCTCGTTGTTGAGATGCGCGACCGGGAAACGGTCAAAGACGCCATTATCCAAGTGCTCATGAGCGACGGTGAGCCACGGGGAAAAGGCAACGTCCGCGACGGTGAGTCGCGGGGAAAAGACGACGTCCGTGACGGGGAGCTGTCCACCGCGGCGAAAGCCGCTGTGGTGGTTGCCCTCACGGACGCCCACGGGTTTTCCATCGCCAAAGCATGCGCGGTTGTCGGGATTGCGCAGTCGACGTTTTACTACCACCGACACACCCACACGCAGGTGGTGCACCAGCGCGAACAGCGCCGCGCTGCACTTAAACCATTGATCTTGCAGGCAGCAGCCGAATCCGGGCAAAGCTACGGCTACCGGCGCATCCACGCCTGGCTGAAGATCATGGGGCATACGGTGTCGGAAAAGATCGTGCGCACTCTCATGCAAGAGCTTGGGTGCCGCCCGCCGGCGAAAGCGTCGGGCAAGTACTCCTCCTACACCGGTGAAACCGACCACAAACCGGCAAACCTGCTGCTGATCACCCCAACCGACAGCAGCGACGGGGATGCGGATTCGGATGTGGCCCGGCCGGTTGTTGCACCGTCGCAGTATTTCATCGACCACGCCGACGCTCAGGGGCTTACCCACGATTTCCACGCGGATGCCCCGTGGGAGAAAATCGGCACCGACGTCACCGAAATCCACTGCCCAGACGGGAAGTTGTTCCTGTCGGCAGCGATCGATTTCTACGACGGGATGCCGATTGCGGTCACCATGTCGACGTCGCCGAATCACGACCTGGTCGCTGAAATGATCGCGCGAATCGACGAGGTAAAACCCGACGGTGCGCAACCGATTATCCATTCCGATCGTGGTGGGCTCTACCGCAGTGAACGCTGGGTCAGTCTGATTACCGACCACACCCACAACATCTTGGATTGCCCCGACTGCGAGGCCGATACATGGTGCGGCAACCGGTGGCGCTACATCCCGTCACTGTCACGCAAGGCCACCAGCGGCGACAACGCGCGCACCGAAGGCTTCTTCGGCACGATGAAACAAGAACTGCTCAAAGGCAGGCCTGTGGTGTCAACGATGACGGTGGCGCAGATGCGCGACTATATTGACACCTACATCGACTTCTACATCCACAGACGATTGAAGTCGACACTCGGCGACGGCTACACCACCATCGCCGAACACCGACAAGCACTGAGTGCATAACAACGAGACAGAGTCCCCCAAACGCACTCCAAAAATTTGTCCGCATCCCCTTTTATGCCGAATAGCTGGAACCTTGTAGCTGGGAACAGCCGACTGGACCTCGGCCCCCACAGTAGCCGGGCCCCCGGCTGCCGCCCCCTTGACCCGACCAGCTACCGCAAACAGCAGAAACCGCAAAAGAGAACGCCCCCCCGACAGCCACCCCAGACGCATAAAAAACGTCGATACCTTTGAATTACAAGCGTGTAACTTACCCACTGACAAGCGCAAATGCCCCTTAAAGGGCGTATCAAACCCCAAAACTTACCTTTTATTTTGCTTAGAAAGTTGAGTTAACGTTCCGGTAACCTGCACTTTCCCCGAATTTAAACGGGTCGAGCCGTTTAAGAGAGCCACGTCGCCCCTCTCTCGGATACTGAAATGTTGTTCCTCTGCGCTACGCTATCGGTATGTTAAAAAATCGGAGGATAGCAGCGCTCACATGCGCAGTCGCAACTGCAGCGGCCACGTTTGTCGTGCCTTCCGCCGGTGCAGCTACCGTGGGCGAACCCAGCGATGGCGTGTGCTCGCTGAAGGTGAATGACGCTGAACGTAAGTACATTGATTCGCTCGACCGCAGTGTCGGCGTCGGCGCATCTGATGAGCGGGCCCGCTGGGCGTCCGCGTTTGAGCAGTTGTACCCGGCTGCTCCGGACACCGTCGCACCGTTTTTGGAGTTGTTCACCGGCTCGTACGTGACCTACTTCAACAGCAACCTTGAGGCCAACATCGAGAACTGGGCTCAGCGAGTCGCTGAGGACACTGGGGCGGACATCGATTCTTCCCGCGCGTACTTCACGCAGGTGTGGAATTCGGCGGCGGTCAGCGACCACCAGGCGTTCGACATGACCAAGTACTGGAACATCATTGATACCGCTGTGAGCAACGGCGAGATCACTGTGCCGGCTCGCGACGGCTTCGCGGAGTTCGCGTTGATCCCGGACCGCGAGGGGCTGGTTGAGCAGCAGTCTCGCGATTACCCGGCCATGCCGAAGGACCAGGTCGAGGCGTGGGTTGATGCGTATGAGCAGCTGCCGGACGTGAAGCAGGCTCGTCGTGTGGCAAGGTTGATGGTGGCGTTCGAGGAGGCTCGTCAGACTTGTGCCAAAGGTGGCGGCAACGCACTGCTGCCTACCGACGGCCCGAACCCGGACGCCCCGACCACCACGCCGACGACAAGCACCAACGCGGTTCCGAGTGGGCAGGAAGGCAAGAGCAGGGACACAGTGACTCACACGGTCACCAACGGCAACGTCACCACTTCGGTGACCACCGACACTTTGACCAGCCTGACCGTATCCCAGACCACCCACAGGACTGAGCAGACCATGGAAGCCGCGTCCGGCGGCTCTTCCGCGAGCACGGGTACGATCATCGGTGTGATCGTGGCGATCCTGGTGGCCCTTGGCGCCGCAGGCGCAGCGTTTGCGCTGTCTGACCAGTAGCCGTATCTTGGCTCGGTGCGAAACACGCAGCAATCTCCGCAGCAAGCAGCGAAGTTCCCCGTCGTCCCGCTGACGGCGATGAGCTTCGCTGCTTTCGTGTACGTCACGTTCGAGATGTTCGCCATCGGCCTGATTTCTCCGATGGCGCGGGACCTGAACGTCTCTGAGGGCCAGATTGGCCTGCTCATGAGCGTCTACGCCGGTCTGGTCGCGGTAGTGACCATTCCGCTGATGCACGTCACGCGGAAGGTGAACAGGCGCTACCTGCTCATCGCCACCCTGGTTTTCCTGCTGGGCGGCATTGTCCTGCAGGCCACGGCCACGAGCTACGCCACGCTGGTGGCAGGGCGTGTGACGGCGGCGTTTACTCACGGGTTGTTCTGGTCGCTGGTCAACCCGGTTGCCGCGCGTATTGCGCCGCCGGGGCAGATGGGCAAGGCGGTCGCCGCGGTGTCGTTCGGTTCCACCCTGTCGATGGTGGTGGGCTCGCCACTGACCACGGCGATGGGCTCGGCGATCGGTTGGCGCGCCTCCACTTGGGTGCTCGGCGCTGCGGTGGTGGGTGCCCTGGTCATGCTGGTGATTTCCCTGCCCAGCCTGCCCGCGAAGCCGCCGGCGCAGCAGGCCGACGCGCAGGCGACGAAGTCGGCCATCCCGTCTCTGGTCATCTACCTGGTGCTGGCCGTGATGGCGATCTTTGTCACCTTCACGTACCTGGCCCTGCTCATCGAGGCCACCGCAGGCCACCGCTTCGTGCCCTACGGTGTGGCCATCTACGGCATCGCGGGCCTGGTCGGCGTGACCCTGTCGGGCCGCCTGGTGGACGCGCGCATGATCCGCCTCAACGGCATTGCCACGGCCACGCTGGTGGCCTCCGGCGTCGCGGGCCTGCTCGCGCTGCACTACAACACGGGCGCGGGCATGTTCGCGGTGATCGTGGTCTTCGGCATCGCCGCGGGCGCGCTGCCCACGGTAGCCACGACGATTTTCCTGTTCGCCGGCCAGCGCAACCAGGATTTGGCCAGCTCGGTGTACGTGGTCACGTTCCAGGTGGGCATCGCTTCCGGCTCCGCGCTGGGCGCCGCCACGGTGGACCTGGGCTACTTGGGCGGCACGTTGCTGTCCACGGCGGTGCTCGGCGCTTTGGCGTTTACCGTCATGGCCACCCGTTCGCGGTCCCTCCTGCGGTAGCGCGCGGGTTCCACGAACCGCCCGGCTGCCTCCAACTCCAGGTAGTCGCGGAAAAACGTCGCGGTCTCGCCGGCGACATACGTGCGTTGGCCCCACTCGGGCACGCGGAAAATGCCGTGCGGCACGCGCACGAGGTCGCGGCCGCGCAGCATCGTCTCGCCGATTTCCTGCAGCGAGGTCACGATGAACGCCTCGCCCACCGCGTACGCGACCACGTTGCGGTCGAAAGCGCGCAGCTTATCGACGGCGCTCCGCCCCGCCAGCCAGTAGCCATCGCCGGCCACGAGGGCGTCGTCAGGCACCTGCGGAAGAGTGCGCACCTGGGGCCCGCACGACGAAAGCCCCGCCCTGCGCTCGATTTCCCTGGCCAGCAGGGCGGGGTCGAGCGGGGCGGGGCCGGGAGCACAGTAGAACACGCGCGCCAGTTTAGGCGTAGGCGGGGGCGTTGACGCCGAGTTCGAAGACTTCGTCGCTGCTCTCGATCAGCGACCGGTCGTGGGTGACAAAACCGCAGGCGATGTTTCGCTCGGTGGTGAGCTGGCGCAGAAGTGTCACGATCTCCTGGGAGCGGTCGGCGTCGAGGGCGGCGGTGGGCTCGTCCGCAAGCAAGAGCGACGGCTCGCCCATGAGCGCACGCGCGATGCCCACGCGCTGGCGCTGGCCGCCGGACATCTCGCCGATGCGGCGGTCGCCCAGACCCTCAAGGCCGACGGTGGCCAAAAGCTCCTCCGCCCTCTCCTTCCGGGGACGAAGCCCCCGAATGTGGTCGGTGACCAGCAGCTGGTCCCGCACGTTCAGCGCGGCGATGAGGTTTGCCTGCTGGAAGATCATGCCGATCTTGTCGCGGCGCACGTCGTTGTCCACGATCTGGCCGTTGAGCTTCGCGGTGCCGGAGTCCGGCTGAATCAGGCCGGCCGCCACGGAGAGCAGGGTGGACTTGCCGGAGCCGGACTCGCCCACGATGAAGGTCATCTCGCCGGGCTTGGCGGTGAACTCCAGGTGGTCCAGCACGGTGCGCATTTCCTGGCCGTCCTTGAATGCGACGGTGACATCGTTGAGTTCGAGCATTATGCGACACCTCCAAGAGCCGCCTGAGGGTTAACTTTCGTGATGGAACGGGTGGCGATCAGGGCGCCGACCATGCCCAGGGCCCAGATGGCCACCGGGGGAGCGACCGCCGTGAGCGCGGTCAGCGAGAACGGCGCGCCGCCCTGCATGAGCAGGCCCAGGCCGAAGGCGGCGACGCCGCCGATGAGCGCGCCGAGCCCCAAAATCACCGCGGCCTGGCCGAGGGCGTCCTTGAGCAGGTACGTGTTGGACGCGCCGATGGCCTTCAGGATGGCCAGGTCGCGGGTGCGCTGCATCGTCCACACGGTGAGGAAGGCGATGATCACCAGCGCGGCGATGGCATAGAGGAAGCCCTGGATGAGCTTCAGCGAGCCCTGCTCCGAGGAGTAGGCCGGCAGGCCGTCGAAGGCCTCCTTCAGGCCCACCCCGCCGTCGACCTCGTGGTCTGCCAGCAGAACTGAGCCGTCGGCGTCGGTGTGCATGGCCGCCTGCCAGAAGCCGGTGGGCACCCACAGGACGGGGGAGTGGGAGAACGCGAGGTCCTCGCCGATCGCGCCGACGGTGATCTCGTTGCCGGCGACGGTCACGGTCTCGCCCTCGCCGACGTCGAGGGAGGGTGCGGCCACGGCTTCGTCGGAAAGCGTCTGGCCCCCTGGAAGTTCGGTGCCCTTAGGCAGCGACAGGATGGCCACGGCCGCGTCCTCGCCGTTGCCCTTGGTCATGAGCATCTGGCTGGCGCCGAGCGGGGTGAGCCCGTCGCGCGCCTCGACGCGGGAGGTGGTGAACGAGATGTCCTCCGGGTCCTGGAAGACCACAGACTTCGGGTCCAGCGCCTCCAGCGCGGACGTGTTCTGCTTGCCCAAGCCGGCGGTCAGGCCAGTGAGCACGACCACCAGCAGCGTAATCAGCGCCACGGTGCCTGCGATCAGCCCGAAGCGCCCCTTGGCTGACGTGATTTCTCTGATTCCTACGAACATGGTGTAAATCCTGCCGTTGACCTGCACCTTGATACATCGCGCTGGCGGTTGAAATCCCGCTCAACCGATCGGTTGATCTACGCTCAGACGCATGTTGTCCACCACCCGCCTGCTCGATTTTCTGCGCGTGAGCCTGCACGTGCTCGTGGCCGTGCTGCTAGCGGTGGGGCTCGTGGGGCAATTGCGTAGCGACGCCCCCGTGACCGCCCTCGCCCTGCCCCTGGCGTTCGCCTGCGTGTACATGGCCGGCACCGTCTGGCACTTCCACGGCAAGGACTACCCGGCGTGGGCGCCCTACGCCTGGCTGGCGGTAGTGGCGGCGCTGTGGGTGGGACTGGTGCAGATGTCCGAGGAGTTCGTGTGGCTGGAGTTCCCGCTGGTGATGCTGTCCTGCGTGCTGCTGCCCGCGTGGTGGGAGCTCGCGGCCGCGGCGGCGTTTCTGGCCGTGGCGCTTTCCGCCACCGCCCCCGGCGGCGGGCCCGGCGCGGTCATCGGCCCCACCATCGGCACTGTGCTGGCGGTGATCATCGTGCACGCCTACCAGGCGCTGCGCGCGGAGGCGGACCACTACCGGCAGATGGCCGAGGACCTCAAGGCCGCCCAGCGGGAGGCCGCGAAGGCCGAGCACGCTGCGGGCGTGGCGGAGGAGCGGGCGCGACTGGCGCGCGAGGTGCACGACACCATGGCGCAGGGCCTGAGCTCCATCGTGCTGCTGGGCCGGGCGATGGACAAGCAGCTCGGCGAGGGCGACCCGGCGCGCGAGACGCTGGGCGTGATCCGCTCCACCGCCTCCGACAACCTGGCGGAGGCGCGTCGTTTCGTCGCGGAGAACTCCGCGCAGCCGCAGGCCCCGAAGCGCGAGACGCTGCCGGTGCGCCTTGAGCGCCTGGCGCGTCACGCCCAGGACCGCCAGCGCGCGCTCGGCGAGCAGCTCGGGGTCCGCGTCCAGGCCGTTGACCTGCCGGAACCGTGCGCGTCGGTGGCGGAGCGCGTTGTGCGGGAGGGCCTGAGCAACATCGTGCGCCACGCGGGTGCCTCGTCGGCGGTGGTGACCGTCGATAGGCTTGGTGCGACCGCAACCATCGACGTCTTCGACAACGGCCGCGGCATCACCGGGCCCGAGGGCTACGGCCTGAAAGGCCTGCGCGCCCGCGTTGAGGAGGTCGGCGGCGAGCTTACGGTGGAGGGCAACGTCCTCGCCGCAACCCTGCCTGTGGAGGAGAAATGACGCTGAACGTCATGCTTATCGACGACCATCCGGTCGTCCGCGCCGGCCTGCGCGCCGTCCTCAATTCCTTCGACGGCGTGGAAGTCGTCGCCGAGGCCGCCGACGGCAACGCCGAGGTGCCCGACGGGGTGGACGTGGTGGTCTCCGACATCCAGATGCCCGGCGCGGACGGCATCGCGCTGACGCGCCGCCTGGTCGCCGCCGGCGGGCCGCCGGTGTTGATCCTGACCACCTACGACACCCAGGCGGACGTGGTCGCCGCGGTGGAGGCAGGCGCCATGGGCTACCTGCTCAAGGACGCGCCGGAAGATGAGCTGTACGAAGCGGTGCGGAGCGCGTCGCAAGGCAAAAGGGTGCTCTCCCCGCAGGTGGCCAACGTGCTGGCGGACCGGCTGGTCAACCCGGCCGAGGCGCTGTCCGCGCGCGAGATTGAGCTGCTGCGCGCGGTGCAGACCGGCGCCTCCAACAAGGAAATCGCCCAGCAACTGTTCATCTCGCAGGCGACCGTGAAGACGCACCTGATCCACATTTATTCCAAACTCGGGGTGGACAACCGCACCGCCGCTGTGGAGGAAGCCCGGCAGCGCCGGATCATATAAGCTTGCCACCATGTCATTCATTGAGCTGAACGCAGGCCCCTGGCGCGGGGTCGCATTCCTCAGGGGCCTCGGCGGCCCCGACGACACCCCCGCAGGCTGCAAATCCTTCGCATGGCGGCACGACGGCACCGCGCGCCTCGGCGGCGTGCTCGAGCGCGCGCAGGTGCAGGTGCTTATCGACGCTGAAGCGGTCCCCGACAAGATCCAGCGCGCCCAACCGGACGCGTTTGGCCTGCGCAGCGTGACCACCGAATCCGCGGGCGAGGCCTTCGTCTTCGCCGGGCGCATGTTCGGCCGCACCGGTGCGGTGGAAACCGACGAGCCCTGCGTGGCAGCGCAGCTGACCATCGCGCCGGAGACCGAACTGGCGGTCACGGTCTACGAGGAGTTCGAGTACGCCGTGGTCGCCCCCGACGGGGACATCACCGTGAACAACACCCCGGTGCCGCCGCACTCCGCCGGCATGCTGGACGCCGGCCACCGCACCCTGGGGCTGAAGAACCGCTCCGAGAACATCGCTCACGTGCTCATCCTGGGCGGGCAGCCGGCTTAGCGTTTGCGGCGGGTTTTCGCCGAGAGATTTGCCACACCTTACGCATTCGCCCAGCGGGGTGTGGTTTCGCACTGCATAATCGCAGCGTGCTTTATATTTTCTTTGCCATTCTCGCCGTCATTGCCGTCGGCTACTTCATTGCCAAGAAGGTCCACGCGGCCTCCTCCATTTTCGCTGTCGGCGTGCTGCTGCTGATGATCGCCGCAGCCACCGGGCGCATTGACCACTCCACCGCGGACATCGAGTCCTCCGGCAACGCGTTCTACGACGAGCTGCTGATCATCGAGTCCCTGTTCAAGTCCCGCTTCGCCGGCACCGGCATGGCGATCATGGTGCTGTTCGGCTTCGTCGGCTACATGCGCCACATCGGCGCCGACGCCAAGACGGTGGTGGCGCTGTCCAGCCCGCTGCGCCGCTTCCACGGCTCCTACTGGCTCGTGCCCATCGGGTTTGCCGTCGCTACGCTGTTGTCCTTCGTCGTGCCTTCTGCCAGTGCGTTGTCGCTGCTGCTCGTGGCCACGCTGATGCCGGCGCTGATCGCCGCGGGGCTGACGCCGCTGACCGTCGGCGCGATCGTGGCCACCGCCTCCACCATCGCGCCGTCGCCGCTGGAGGCCGGCCTGATCCAGGGCGCGGAGCTGACCGGCATGACCGTCACCGAGTTCACCTTCGGCAACGTGGCCAAAGCCACCATCCCCGCGCTGGTGGTCATCGCGTTTGTGCACATGTGGTGGCAGCGCCACTGCGACAAGAAAGACCTGGTCAAGTCCGGTGCCGGCGCGTCGGACGCCGAGCTTGAGGCGGCCAAGGACAGCGAGTCCGAGCGCCGCATCCGCGAAGCCGTCGAGCGCGCCGAGGGCCTGCCCGGCTTCTACGCCATCCTGCCGCTTCTGCCGCTGCTGTTGATCATCGTCTCCGCCGCCCTGAACCGCCTGGGCGTGGTTTCCTTCGAGGCCGGCATCCTGCCGGTGACCGTGGTCTCGCTGATGGTGACCATGATCATCGAGGCCATCCGCCTGCGCGACGTCAACTACGCCACCGACTCCCTGCAGGAGTTCTTCAAGGGCCTGGGCGAGGGTGCCGCCGGCGTGGTCTCCCTGATCGTCGCCGCCGCCATCCTGGTGGAGGGCATCACGCAGATGGGCGTGATCGAGGCCCTGACCAACCTGGCCCAGGCCTCCTCCGGCGCGGCCGTGCTGATGGTGCTGGTGTTCGTGCTGGCCACCGCCGCGATGGCGCTGCTCACCGGCTCCGGCGTGGCGCCCTACTTCGCGTTCTCCGAGATGGTGCCCGGCATCGCCGCCGATTCCGCCGTGTCCGCCCCGCAGATGCTCACCTCCATTTGGGCCGCCTCCAACACCATGCGTCAGGCCTCCCCGGTCAACGCCGCAGTGCTCATCGTCGCCGGTGCGCTGCAGGTCAACCCGATCGACGTGGTCCGCCGCACCGCCGTGCCGCTCGCCGCGGGCGCGGTGACTGCCGTCGTGTGCGCCTTCCTGTTCGTGGTCTAGTCCGTAAGGTTGCCGGTATGACCGTTTCAGTGCTCATGATCGTCGAAGGCACCTCGCCCGAAATCTCCCGCTGCGTCAACGTCGAGGAGACCATGACGCTCGGCGAACTCTCCCAGATCATCGACGCCTCCCTCGGCTTCACCGGCGCCGCCACCCACCTCTACGTCAGCCAGGAGGGCACGCAGCGCTCCGTCTTTACTGCGGCCCCCGGGCCCGGCGAGCACCTGGAAAGCGAGCTCACGGTCGCCGAGATGCGCCCCATGAACTACGTCTACGACCCGGCGGCCAACTGGAACGTCCACGTCGAGGTCTTAGGCCCCTCCAACATCGAGGGCCCTACGCCCATGCTTATCGACGCCGCCGGGCCCGACGTCGTCGAAGCCTGCTCGGGGCCAGAGCTGATGACCACCTTCCGCAACCAAGCCCGCCTGCTGGCCGCCGGCATCGAACCGGACTTGGAGACCATCACCCTGATGTTCTCCTACCTTCCCGTCATGCCGCCGGAGCGGATGCTCGACCGCATGACCCAGGCCGACCCGGTGTCCGTGGCCACCCGAATCGGCAACGTCGCCGAGGAGATGTTCTTCGACGAGGTCGCCGCCGCCGACGAGCACGGCGACGGCCCCGGCCTGGCCCAGCACTTCGACGACTTCCTCCAGTCCCGCCCCGACCTGCTCCAGATCATCGACATGGACCCGCACCCGGAGCGCAACCCCACCATGATCAACGCCGTGACCGAGTTCTTCGGCGACATGCTTGGCGGGCCGGACGGGGTAGACGTTCCCGACGTGCCGGGCATACCTGGTCCGCCGGCGGCGCAGAGCCTGCCTGGCTTCCCCGGCTTCGGGCCGGACTCCTTCGACGATCTACCCGATGTCACCGACATTTTCGCCGAGCTCATGCGCATCTTTTCCCCCGGGGTGCCATACGAGCACGGGGGGATGCCCGCCGCATTCGCTGGGAAAGTGCGCGACCTGACGGAGCTGCCGTTCCCCAACACTGTCGCCGACCTGCTCCTCGACGCCCGCCTGCTGAAAAAGCGCGGCGGCGAGCTGACCCCCACCAAAGCAGGCCTGGCCTTTCTCAACCACGACACCCCCATCCCTAAGACCGCCGACAACATCCGCCTCGGCTTTGAAAAACTGATGGGCGAGGAAATTTGGCGTTCCATCGTGGAGTGGATCGTCGACGACGAACCACTCAACCCCGAGGCGGAGAGCTGGCTGTTTTGGCCAGAGGCGTTCGGCATCCTGCGCGAAACCACACCCACCCAAGTGTTTTGCACCGAGCAGGGCCTGCAGCTGCTGGAGCTGCACTACGCCCACTACACCGAGAGCAACTAGCACCCCTCGCCGCCCCCACGAAGCGCCTCTCTGCGGAATTTGTTCACTAGCAGATGAACCAATCCCCGACACCGGCCTCCGTGACCTGGGGAAAGTGAACAAATCACCCCTCCCAGGGAAACTAATTCACCCGCAGGCCGGTGGGCAGTGAACAAATTCCCAGCGGCGGGGCAGTGGCGGGGCAGCGGAAGCCAGCCCCCTCACCCCACCACCAGGTACAGACCCAGCCCGCCGGTGCCGAGCATCATCGCGGT
>ERZ1030944.33-NODE-33-length-42158-cov-37.119778_pt1 | contig 42158 bp, 37 predicted proteins | sample MGYA00518599_ERZ1030944 | MGnify/ENA primary metagenome ERZ1030944 (study PRJEB33718, sample SAMN03159697) | human skin metagenome | collected 2014-05-20 | study: EMG produced TPA metagenomics assembly of the PRJNA266117 data set (Human skin bacterial metagenome... | reverse complement strand
CACAAGGAGTATCGTCGGCAGCGTCAGATGTGTATAAGAGACAGCATATGCGCAGGCCCCCGACCCGCGAACCCAGCCCGAGGTGAAGGGCCCCGACTTCGCAGCGTTCCGCGCGTACCGTTCGCGGTACCAGGTGGCGGGGACGGACGACACGGTGATCGTCGATAGGCATGGCGCCATGCTGGAGACCACCACCGGCGCGCTGGTGATGTGGGGCGGCGACACTCTGTGCCTCCCCGACGGCGTGTGGCTGCCGAGCGTGACGTTGCAGCAGGTTGTTTCGCGGGCGGCTCAGCTGCGTATGCATGTCGAGCGGCGCCAGCTGTACCCCGGTGCCGCCGCCGAGCGCCCGTTGTGGTTCCTCAACTCCCTGCACGGCATCAGCCCGGTCAGCGAACTGCACGTCGGTGCTGATGTGATCAATCCCCCGGAGCACCCCACTTTTGACGAGTGGCGTGACTGGTGGTGGGGCGGGTTTATGTAACCTCGGCCCAATGAGCAGCCAACTGCCACCCGCCATCACCCTTGACCAGTACCTCGCCGACACCGAGCCCGCCCCGATTCCCGACCTGACATGGGACGAGGCACAGTCGATCCTGGCCGAATCCGACGACGTGGAAACCCAAGTCACCGTCGTTCACGCGCTCGCCCGCAACCACATCAACTCACGCAGCATCGGTGGCAAGGAAGCAAACGCGGTATTCGCCGATTCGCCGTTGGCGCGGTGGACGGCAATGACGCTGAGCAGCTACGACGCAGCGCACTACTCACCGTTGGATTTGTACAGGTTCGTTGGCGCGGCGGAGGCTCCGTCGCAAAGCGATGAGCTCCTCGCCATGCACCACTGGGCCACCGCGGTGCTATTCCACGAGGCGCTCGACGACCCTGACGAAGCGATCGCGGCCTGCCGTGCATTTCTTGAACTTAGCGACGGGCGCAATTGGACGCGGCCCGACATCGCAATTGCGGGCATCGTGCTCGACGCCGCCGTGGAAAATCCCGACGGCCCAATCGGTCCACTTGGTGCGGAAACCATGCAGCGTTGGGAGGAGCGCCTCACCCGCGCGATCGAGGCGGTCGACCCGGACTACGCCTACACCGAAAATCAGCTGCTTCGCATTTGGCAAGACAGGTAGCGGTGATCCGATGACGTACTTCGTTTGACTATGCAGCTGCATAGTAGATCCGTTCCCGCGCGACTATGCAGCTGCATAGTGAATCCAAGCCCGCGGCACTATGCAGCCGCATAGTGGACCACCGCCCAAAGGACTATGCCGCTGCATAGTCACTACTACTTGGACGGTATCTCCGCGACTATGCAGCTGCATAGTGAATTCCGACCAGCGAGACTATGCCGCTGCATAGTCGACGAAGCTGAGTCGAACGTTTCTGAGGCGGGCTGGCTATCGCAGAAACTATGCCACTGCATAGCGGGACCGGGCAGCAAGACTATGCCGTCGCATAGTGGAATCGGCCAGCACGACTATGCAGCTGCATAGCGATTCGAACCGCTTGCCCGCTCGGTTTTGTACGAATTTACATGCGACAATACTTATACGCTTCTGACCTGCACCTTTAAATCTGGACAACCGTCCCAATTGTCAACTTTTGCAGGTTTCGTTTAGGCAACCGATCTAACGAACCATAGAAAACGGAGGCTCCGCGACTATGCAGCTGCATAGCGAAGGACTACCCCCACAGCACTATGCAGCTGCATAGTCGCCACCGACGACGACCTACGCCGAACGCTCGGCCAGCACCTTTCCGGTTGCGGTATCACGCTCCGCCAGCTCGGCGGGGGTGCCGGTGGCGACCACCTGACCGCCGTCGGCGCCGGCGCCGGGGCCCATCTCGATCACCCGGTCGGCTTGCGCGATGACAGACAGGTCATGCTCGACCACGATCACGGTTTGGCCCGCGTCGACCAGGCTGTTGAGCTCCTTGACTAACAGCGCGACGTCGGCGGGGTGGAGGCCGGTGGTGGGCTCATCCAACAAATACACGGTGTGGCCGCGGCGCGAGTTGCGGGAGCGCTGCAGCTCGGTGGCCAGCTTGATGCGCTGCGCCTCGCCGCCTGAAAGCTCCGGCGCGCCCTGGCCCAGGCGCAGGTATCCCAGCCCCACGGCCTGCAGGGTTTCCACGGCGCGCAGGATCTTCGGTTCGTCGGCGAACACGTCCGCGGCTTCGTCGACAGTCAGCTCCAGCACCTGCGCGATGGTGAGCCCTTCCCAGGTCACCTCGAGCGTCTCGTCGTTGTAGCGCGCGCCGCCGCAGTCCGGGCAGGTGGTGTACGAGCCGGGCAGGAACACCAGCTCCACCTCGATTTTGCCGGCACCGCCGCAGGTCGGGCACTGCCCCTGCTTCACGTTGTAGGAAAAGCGCGACACGGTCCACTTGCGCCGTTTCGCCTCGTCGGTGCCTGCGAACAGTTTCCGCACGCCGTCGAACAGCCCGGTGTAGGTCGCCAGCGTCGAGCGCGGGGTGCGCCCGATGGGCTTCTGGGTGATCTGCACGACTCGGCTCACCGCGTCGAAGCCTTCTTGCCTATCGACGGTCCATCCGGCCTCCCCCACCACATCGTCCTCTTCCTCCACAACGGTGGACGCGGCGTCGCGGAGCACACCAGCGAGGACGGTGCTGACCAAGGTGGACTTGCCGGATCCGGACACGCCGGCCACCGCGGTGAACTGGCCCACCCCGAAGGACACATCCAGTCCCTCGATGGAGCGGGCCGACACACCGGACAGACGCAGTTCGCCGGTGGCGGACCGTGGGTCGTCGTTAAGCGAAAGTGCCCGGTTCGCCAGCGCCTTCGCGGTGGGTGCGTCGCCGGTGTAGTCGCTGGTGGGGCCGGAGTAGACCACCTCGCCGCCGCGCTCGCCGGCGAGCGGGCCGACGTCCACGAGCCAGTCGGTCTGGGCGACGAGCTCCATGTCGTGCTCGACCAGCAGGACCGAATTGCCGGCGTCGATGAAGCGGCGGCAGATGTCCAGCACGGCTCCGCGCTCGGCGGGGTGCAGGCCGGCGGACGGCTCGTCCAGCACGTACGCCACGCCGAACAGGCCCGAGCGCAGCTGGGCTGACAGGCGGATGCGCTGCAGCTCGCCGGCGGACAGGGTCGGCGCGGGTCGGTCCAAGCTCAGGTGCGCAAGCCCCAGGTCAAGCGCGGACTGCAGCGCGGGCAGGATCTGCTTGAGCAGCAGGTCCTCGGCCGATCCCTCGGACGGTTCCTGCGCGGCCAGCACCTCATAGACCTGGTCGAGCGGAAGGGCGCCGAGCTCGTCGATAGGCATTCCTGCGTAGGTGACCTTGAGGGCTTCCGGGTTGAGGCGGCGGCCGTGACAGGTCTCGCACACGCGCGACTCCATGTAGGACAGCACGCGTTTGCGCAGGGTGTCGGACTGGGTCTCGGCGAGCGTGTTGGTCAGATACGACGCCACGGAACGCCACGTGCTCTTGTAGTTGCGCTGGATCTGGTCCTCGCCACGAAGTGGCTTGACGGTGACCACGGGGCGCTCATCGGTGAACAGGATCCACTCGCGGTCTTCCTTCGGCAGGTCCTGCCAGGGCGAATCCAGGTCGTAGCCCAGCGTGGCCAGGATGTCGTGGAAGTTCTTGCCGGCCCACGCGCCCGGCCAGGCCTGGATCGCGCCGTCCTCGATGGACAGTGTCGGGTCCGGCACCATCGATGCCTCGGTGGGCTCGTGCACCACGCCGGTGCCCTGGCACGTCGGGCACATGCCCTCAGGCGTGTTCGGGGAAAACGAGTCGGAGTACAGCCCCTTCGGGTTGTCGCCCGCGCGCGAGTACAGCAGGCGGATGCTGTTGGACAGCGCGGAGACGGTGCCCACGGTCGAGCGCGCGCCGCCGCCGGAGGTGGACTGCTCCAGCGCCACCGTCGGCGGCAGGCCCTCCACGGAGCCGACCTGCGGGTCCACCGCCGAGCCGATCAGGCGGCGGGCAAACGGCGCCACCGATTCGAGGTAGCGGCGCTGGCCTTCGCCGTGGATGGTGCCGAAGGCGAGCGAGGACTTGCCGGAGCCGGACACCCCAGTCACCGCGACGAGCGTGCCGCGCGGGATGTCCACATCCACGTTGCGGAGGTTGTGCAGGTGGGCGTCGCGAACTTCAATTCCGGTTTCAGGCATGCCCACCAGCGTAACCACTTACGGGTTGCGCGTGTCCTCGCCGAGCTGGTGCACGTGGATGGTGTTAGTCGTGCCTGCGACACCCGGCGGGGTGCCAGCGACGACGACCATGGTGTCGCCCTCCTTGTACTGCTCCATCGCCAGCAACTGGCGGTCCACCACCTTGATCATGTCGTCGGTGCTGTGGACCTGCTCGCACAGGAACGTCTCCGCGCCCCACGTCATCGCCAGCTGCGAGCGCACCTGCTGCACCGGCGTGAACACCAGAAGCGGCAGGTCCGGGTGCAGGCGCGCCACGCGGCGGGCGGTGTCGCCGGAGGTGGTGAAGGTGACAATCGCGCGCGCGTTGAGGCGGTCGGCGATGTCGTGGGCGGAGTAGGACACCACGCCACGCTTCGTGCGCGGGATGTGGTTCAGCGGCGGCACGTTGCCCATCTGCTCCGCGGAGCGCACGATACGGCTCATGGTGCGCACCACGTTGTGCGGGTCCACGCCCACGGACGTCTCACCGGAGAGCATGACGCCGTCGGCGCCGTCGAGCACCGCGTTGGCCACGTCGGAGGCCTCGGCGCGGGTCGGGCGCGAATTCTCAATCATGGAGTCGAGCATTTGCGTGGCGACGATCACCGGCTTGGCATTCTCACGCGCAATCTGGATCACACGCTTCTGCACCGCCGGGACCTGCTCGAGCGGGATCTCCACGCCCAGGTCGCCGCGGGCAACCATCACTGCGTCGAACGCGAGGATGATGGACTCCAGCGCGTCCACAGCCTCGGGCTTTTCAAGCTTTGCGACGACAGGCACACGCCGGCCGACCTCATCCATGATTTCGTGGACCAGCTCCACGTCAGCCGGGGAACGCACGAACGACAGGGCGATGATGTCCACGCCGAGCTCGAGTGCGAAGCGCAGGTCCGCCTTGTCCTTCTCGCTCAACGCCGGAACGGAAATGTCCATGCCCGGAAGCGACACGCCCTTGTTGTTGGACACCGGGCCGCCCTCGGTGACGCGGCAGACCACGTCGTTGCCGTCGACCTCGGTGCAGACCAGGCCGACCTTGCCGTCGTCCACGAGCAGGCGGTCGCCCGGCTTCGCGTCCTGGGCGAGCTGCTTGTAGGTGGTGGACACGCGGTCGTGCGTTCCCTCGACGTCGTCCACGGTGATGCGGACGGTCTCGCCGGTTTCCCAGTAGGTCTTGCCGTCGCCCTCGAAGCGGCCGAGGCGGATCTTCGGCCCCTGCAGGTCGGCCAGGATGCCGACGGCGTGGCCGGTCTCGTCAGTGGCCTCACGGACCCAGCGGTAGTTCTGCTCGTGGTCCGGGTAATCGCCGTGCGAGAAGTTCAGGCGCGCCACGTCCATGCCGTCGCGCACCAGCCCCAAAATCGCATCTTTGCTGGCCACAGCCGGGCCGAGGGTGCAGACGATCTTTGTCCTTCTATCCACGTGTACCAACCTCACCTTCGTAGGTGCCATTCGTGTTCTTCAGCGCCCCACGGTACTCCCGATCCTGGGAGTCTGCCGTGGACGAGCGGTTGTACTCCGGGTCCACTTCCTCCGGGGTCTCCCTCCCCTTTTGCAGCATGAAGAAGATCACCACAGCGACGATGAACAAAATCGCGGAGACCCACGTGTTCACGCGCAAGCCGAGGATGAGGTTCGCCTCGTCGCGGCGCATGAACTCGATGAAGAACCGGCCCAGCGTGTAGCCGGCCACGTACAGCCAGAACACGCGGCCGTGGCCGAGGCGGAAGCGGCGGTCCGCCCAGACGAGTACGAAGAACACCGCCACGTTCCAAATCAGCTCGTAGAGGAACGTCGGGTGCACGGTCGCGACCACCTCGCCGGTGGAACGTCCCGTCAGCGGGGCGTACTGTCCGGCTTCGTTGACGCGGTAGTAAATGTCCAGCGCCCACGGCACGTCGGTCTCCGCGCCGTAGAGCTCCTGGTTGAAGTAGTTGCCCAGCCGGCCGATGCCCTGGGCGAGGATCACCGACGGCGCGATCGCGTCCGCAAGCGGGGCAATCGGCAACTTCTTCTTGCGCATCATCACCCACACCGCCAGCGCGGCGAGCGTCACCGCGCCGATGATGCCAAGGCCGCCGGCGGTGATGTTGAACGCCTGCCAGGGGTTTTTGCCCTCGCCGAAGTACTTCTGGTGGTCCGTGATCACGTGGTACAGGCGCCCGCCGATGATGCCGGCGGGGATGATCACGATCGCCGCGTCCCACACCGTCTCCGGGTTGCCGCCGCGCGCCTTGTAGCGGCGCAGCGAGACCGCCATCGCGACGATGATGCCGGTGATGATGCACAGCGCGTAGGCGCGGATGGGAATGGGACCGAGGTGCCACACGCCCTGCGGCGGCGACGGGATGTTGGCCAAGTTCAGCGTTTGCACGCCAAACAGTGTGCCATTTAGCGTCTCGACGGGCACGCGGGGTGCTGGCCCGCGGTGGCCAGCGAGCGCGTCGCGGAGAGCACATCACCCGCCGCCATGACGGCCTCCGCCGCAAGCACCGCGTCCGCCCCGCAGGAGGCGGCGTTGATCAGATCGCGCGGGGTGGCCACGCCGCCCAGGCTGATCTTGATCACCTCGCTGGGAAGCCCGGGCGCGATCTCGGCGAAGGCGTTGCGGTTCAGATCGTTGGTGTCGAAGGTCCAGGAGTTGACCGCCACCACGGACACGCCCGCGCTCAGCGCGCGGTCCGCCTCCTCCGGGGTGCGCACCTCCGCCACGGCGGCCATGCCGAGCGACTCGGCGCGGTCCAGCAGCGCCTCGAAGCGCGCCTGATCCAGGATGCCCACCTGCAGCGGGATGGCGTCGGCGCCGTAGCAGCGGGCTTCGTGGATCTGGTACGGGTCCACGATCACGTCGCGGCACACCATCGGCAGCTCCACCGCTGCCCTGGCCTGGGCCATGTCTGCCAGGGAACCGTCGAAACGCAGCCGCTCCGTCTGGCACGCGATGAGGTGGGCGCCGCCCGCTTCGATGTTCTGGGCGAGCGTCTCGACGCTCGAATGCCCGGCGCCGGTGGGGCCGAAGACCGGGGAGTTGCGCTTAATCTCCACGATCACGCTGCAGCCATGACGCAAAAGCGCCGCCCGGGCATCCCGGGTCGGCGCCATATCGCGCGAGCGCGCTTTGATCTCTTTGAAGGAAACGGCGGCCTCACGCTTGGCAACGTCGCGAAGCACACCAGCGACAACGTCGTCGAGTGTGCTCGGAGCCGGCATGGCTACCTCCCAGTTGCAAGGGGCCTGGCCTGTCAGGGATAAGGCTAGCGGGTGCCCTTAGAGGATCGGAAATCCGGATCAGTCGGGTCGATGTCCGCGCTGATCGCGTCCCACAACACGCGGCCGGACTGGGGGTCTTCCTCCAAGTCCTCGCGCACCTTCTCCCGGCGCACGGTTTCCTTCTCGTACTTGTTCTGCCGCGGCGAATCCTCGCCCGGCCGCGCGACCAACAGCACCCCGCCAGCCAGGCCCAGCAGCGCGGCCGCGAGCGCCAACCCGGGGCCGGCAACAATCGTGGTGGCGGAGGTGATGTCCGCCCACTGCGCGATCGCCGGCGCGGAATTGCCCTGCTGCGCCTCGTCCGCGCCAGCGGTCAGCAGCGCGTGCACACGCTCCGGGTCCGCCCCGCCGAGCAGCAAGCGCACCGCCGGCACCGCCAGGCCAAAGGACGCCGCGGTACAGATGGCGCCGATGACGCGACGGCCGAGGCGTCGCAAAGCAAATGCCGCGACCATGCCGGCAAGCAGCAGCACCGCAATCGCGCCGGTCTCAGTGGACCAGTCCGCGCCGTTGACGGTTGCCTCGCCGCCGCCGGAGATGTCGTCGACGAACTCGGCGCGCACCCACGCCATCCGCGAGCTGATCCAGCTCAGCGCGCCCGCGACACCGAGCGCGAGAGCCCCTTTGCGGGCGGCCTTCTTGTCGGGTTTTGTGGCTGTAGTCATGCGTTAGTCCTCCTCGCCCGCATCAATTCGTACATTCCGGACCGCCTCCATCACCGCGGCGTGGGCCTTGGCGGTGCCCACCACCGCCCCGACTTTGCCAGGCTCCCACGGCGTGCCGTCGCCGGCGGTGGCCACGGCCCCTGCGCTGCGGGCCAGCAGGATGCCCGCGGAGTTGTCCCACACGTGCGGCGAAAAACTCACCGCGGCCTGGTAGATGCCTTGGGCGGCGAACGCTAAGTCGATGCCCACCGAGCCGGAAATCCGCGGGCGCAGGTGCGCCCGGGTCAGCTCCCCTGCCAGATCCAGGCGCTGGTTGGACGGCATGCGCCTGCGGTCGCGGGAGAACAGGGAGCCGACGCCGACGTGCGGCGCGGACGCGGCCTCGTTCACCGGCGGCAGCGCGGCGCCGTTGAGGTGGACCGGCTCACCGTCGATGGCCGTCATCCGCATGTCCAGCAGCGGCGCGTCCACCACCGCCACCACAGGCTGCCGCTCCACCAACAGCGAGACCAGGATCGCGCAGTTGGGGTTGCCGGTGGAATAGTTCGACGTCCCGTCGATGGGGTCCACCACCCAGCAGGCGTGCTCGTCCAGCTCTCCGCCTTGCTCCTCGCCGAACACGCCGATGCCGGTGGCGCCGGTGAGCTTGTCGCGCAGCAGCTCTTCCACCGCCAGGTCCGCGGCGGTGGCGAAGTCGCCGGAGCCCTTGTGCAGGGCGGGTGCGGCGCCGAGCTCGTTGACGAAGATCTCGCGGGCGGCGTCAACCGCCGCCTCCGCGGCCTTGAGGTGCTCCGTCACATCTGCCATCGTGCTACCCCAGCTGCGCGATCCAGTTGCGCAGCACGCCGGCGCCGGCCGCACCGGAGGCTTCGGGGTGGAAACGCGCCGCCCACAGCGGGCCGTTTTCCACCGCGGCCAGCACTTCGCCCGCCCAGCTCAGCTTCGGATAGGCGATGAACTCGTCTTCTTTCAGCTCGAAATCACGTGCCCCGGTCGCGGCGTTGAACACGAATTCCTGCGCGCCGTCGAGCATCTGCGAACCGTCCGCGGCCGCAACTGCTGCGCGCTCGACGGAAGCATCAAGCTTTACGACGCCTCCCGGCCACTCCCCGAACCCGGCCGCGCCGTCCGCGGCGCGCTCGAACAGCGCGTCCATCGCGGCGCCGACGACAAGCACGGGGCGCGAACCGGCGAGGCGCTGTCCCACCACGCGGTCCACCTGGGTGTTGCGCAGCACCCGCAGCGCCTCGGCGGCGTCGCCGGAGGCGGCCACCACCAGCCCGTCGGCGGCGACGGCGCTCGCCGGGTCCGACGTGATCTCCGCGTCAACCCCCTCAGCCCGCAGCGCGTCACGCAGCGCGCCGACGGCGGGGTCCGCGCCCGCAAACGGGTCGAACACTGCCACAGCCGCGGCTTGTTGGCCGGAGGATGTCTCGCTCATAGGTGCGTAGTGTAGCTCCCGCGCCAGCTACTGGCGCTTGCGCGGGTAGGGCCGCGGCACCTGCACCGACTTCAGGCGCGCGGACAGGTTGTTCACCTCCACCACGCGGTGGCGGCCCAGCTGGCGGTCCAGCAGCGTGATGGCAAGGCCGATGGTGATCACCGCAGAGGCGATGCCGAACACCGGGGCAAACGCCATCTGCGCCACGAGCATGCCGTAGAACGTGGAGCCCAAGCCGGTGCCGCCGTCGAAGCCGATGTTCCAGATCGCGGAGGCCTCCGACGTCTTGTGGCGCGGCAGGCGGTAGAACAGCATCGTCAGCGCCTCGTTTTGCACCCCGCCGAAGCCGGCGCCGTAGAACAGCGCGGCGATGAGCATCGTCCACGCCGGCAACTCCATGGACAGGATCATCGCCATCAGCGCGACACCGATGGCGGCGATGATCTGGCACGGGATGATGACGCTGCCCGGGTAGCCGCGGCGGTCCATGATCCGGCCGGCGACGTAGCGCGCCACCATAGCTGCGAAGTTGAGCACTGCGAGCATCACGCCCGCCAGCGCGGCGCCGGAGACCGGGTCAAGCTCACGCATGGACACCGGCAGGAAGTTCGTGATTGCGCCGTAGGCGGTGGTGACAAACATCAGTCCGAGCGCCGGGACCAGCGCGAGGTGCCACATGGGCACGCGCACGCTCTGCTGCGTCTCCGCGTCCGGATCCGCCGGCGGAATGGGAGGGATGGACAGGCAGGCCACCAGCGAGATCGCGCCGATGGAGGCGGCGATGACGTACACCGCGTCGTAGCCGATCTTGTCCACCAGCGCCAGTCCGGACGGCAGCGCCACCATCTGCGCCAGGCCGACGACCATGCCGAAGATGCCGGTGGCGCTGCCCAGCAGGCGTAGCGGCACGAGCTCGGCGATGATGGCGGCTTCCGCCACGGACAGCGCGCCGAAGCCGACGCCGCGAATGGCGCTGACGGTCAGAAGCGGTACCGCGTCCATGCCGAGCATGTAACCGAACGCCGGGATGCCCAGCAGCAGCGAGGAGGCCGCCAGCACCCAGCCGAAGCCGAACGTTTTCAGCGCTTTGGGGGTGAACACCTGGGTAATCACGGTGGCGAGCATGAACACGCCGGTGGAAAGCCCTGCCAGAGAAGCCGGCTCGCCCGCGTCGATCACGGCGGTGGGCACCACCGGCAGCAGCAGCGCCCACGCCGCGAAGGCCGAGGCCACGGCGACGAGCACGGGGATCAGGCCGCGGGCGCGCCAGACGTTGGTCAGCGATTCAACCTCGCCGCGGGTCAGCGGTTGTTTGGACCATGCCATGTCACATCACCTCCAGGAGCGTGAGGGCTGCGAAGAGCAGGGCCATGACAGCCAGAAGCGCTAACACGGCGGTAACCGCGCGCGGTGCTCCGCGTTGGTAGCTGGACCACACTCCGCCGACGAGAATCCCCGCCACAAGGCTGAGCACCACCACCAAAATCGGATTCCCGACAGCGGACACCGCAATGACCTCCTTCACAACCGAGTCGATTCCGCCGACATTGTAGACGCTGCATCGAAATCCACAGCCGCTGCCGTCGGGCGGGGCGTTATGCTCGCTGTATGGGAAAGCACGCTGCACCGGTGGGCCGCCAGCGCCCCGGCGAGGTCACACTCGAGCGCGCCGCCGCCGTATTGGAGGGCCTCGGTTTCAATCCGCTGGTGCGCCCCGACCGCCTGGTTATCGGCGCGCACGCTTTCACCGTTGCGCTGTGGATTGACTACGCCCGCCCGATGGCGCTGGTCATCGACACCGCCGAGCGCATCCCCACGGACTTCGAGCACTCTGCGGCACTCGCCCGCTTCATCAACACATGGAACCACGACCGGGTCGGCCCGTGGGCAAGTTTCCGCCTCATGGAGTCCGGGGATTTGTGCGCGCGCATGCGCCGCGGCGTGCACATCAAGCATGGGCTTAGCGACGATCAACTGGCCGCCGAACTCGCCGACACCCTCGAGCACGCCGCCGCGTTTTACCGGCAGCTGCGCGAGCGCTTCTTGGACGCGAGCCTGGACCAGCCGCTGCCGCCGCAGCTCATGCGCGCCCAGGACACGGAGGTGCTGTTGGGGCGACACCCATCGCTGCGTCACCTGCCCCGCGGGGGACGTCGCGAGGTGTCCACGGCACCGGAGCTCTTCAAAGACGTGGACGGGCCCGCCGGCGTGATCGCGCCGGCGGACATCAGCGACCTCACCGCCGCGTTGGATGAGTTGGAGTTCCGCTACGGCGTCGGCGAGGACGGCGTGATCGCCACCGGTGTCAACGGTGTGGCGTTCGCGCTGACCATCGACGGCGAACCGGGGCCGCGCTACGCCCGCGTGACTGGCATGTGGGACACCGGCCGCGACGCGCTGGACGCGTTCTTGCCGCTGTGGCTGGTGTGCAACGACGTCAACGAGCGCACCTGCGCCACCGCCGCGTACCTGCACGAGTTCGACGGCGCCGCCCACATGCACGCCGAATCAACCATGCTGGTGGCTGAAGGCGCGGCGCTGGAGCAGGTCGGCGAGTTTGTCGTTTCGGCGATGGCGGCGTGTCTTGCTGCCATCGACCACGTCAGCCAGCAGACGGCTGGCCACTCCGTGGTGGATTGGCCGGGCAGGCGCTAGCTAGCGCTCTTCTTTGGCGTAGGCCAAAAGGTTGGCGGTCCAGTACACCAGCACTGCCGCGAACGGGCCCGCCGCCCAGGCAGCACCTGGGCGCACGGGCGGCACCATGGTCAGCGTGTCGCCGTCCGAAAGCGCATCGGGCGACGGGAGGGGGTGCACAAGCCCCACGAACCAGCCGCCGAAGATGTAGAGCGCGACCGCGGCTACAGCGCTGACGATGCCGGCCCAAAGCAGCCACGCCACCGACCCGCGGACTTTCCCGCGCTTCGCGGCGATCAGCGCGACTGCCGCCACGACAACACCGGCCAAGGTGGTCAGCAAAGCGAACGAGCCGAAGCCCGCGAACTCGGCGTTGACGGGGCTTTCCGCCTGGTCCACGCGCAGCCCGCCGCCTTCGACCACGCCGATGTAGGCCGGGCGCACCAGCGCCCACACCCCGCCGCCGAGGATGCCCAAAACGCAACCGAGCGCCAGGAGCCCAGCTCCGGCGCTCAGTGCGGATCTACGGATTAGTTGCACAGCTTCCAGCGGCCGTCTTCCTTCTGGAAGATCATGGTCGAGGTTTCCTCGCCCTGGTCGCTCTTCGCGGTCAGGCTTGCGGACGCGCGGTCGCCGTCGATACGCACATCGTCCAGGCTGACCTCGGTCTCCGGCAGGTCGATGCCCTGGCCCTGCTCCTCGGCAAGACGGCTGGCTTCCTGCACCTGCTCCAGGCTCATGCCCTGGCGCTCAAGCTCCTCGAGCATCGGCTCGGTCACGGCCTTGCAGGAGTTTTCCAAGATGGTCGGGGTCCAGTCCGCGAACGAGCCCGGGTTCAGCACGGCACGGGCGGTGTCTTCCATCTCCCGGCGGTCGTCCTCGCTGCCTTTCTCACCGTTAGCCAGCGGCTCGTTGGTGTTTTCCGGCATGCCGTTTTCAAACGGGTTGGCCAGTGTCGGCGGCTGCTCCTCGCCGTCCTGCGCCTGGTCGGACTTCTTCTTGTCGTCCTTGCTTTCCTTCTTCTTTTTTTCCGTCTCGGAGCTCTTCGAAGTCTTTTCCGTCTTCTTCTCGGACGCGTCAGACTTCTCGGATTTTTCCGCAGAGGCTTCCGTGGAAGAGTTCGCGGCGGATGCCTCAGGTGCCTCGGCGGCGGTGGAAAGGCCGCCGGAGGTGCCTTCGTCATCAGACCCGCACGCGGCGAGCGGGAGCACGAGGGCGAGCGCCGCCGTCGTTACTGCCATGCTCTTCTTCGTTTGCAACTTCACGGTATACCTGTACCTCTCGTTGTCGGACCCGCCCGGTAATTCGGCACGGGTTGGCACCAGCGACTGTTTCCTTCTTCGTTTTTCGGTATCAACAATGCAGTCGCGGTGAAGACCTGTCAGAAATAGTACCAACTACTCACTGTCGCTCCCGTTGGACATCTATACAAGCATTCTGGAGGGTTTCTGTGAGTCCGCGTAAAGCCTTTTTGGTCACTCGAAGACGTCACGCGTCTATGTTGGAGGAATGCAGTTAACCCGTGAGCGCATCACCGGCGCGGCGTTGGCAATCCTCGCCGAGTACGGGCTCGCGGACGTGTCCATGCGCCGGGTGGCCACCTCACTTTCGGTCGCGCCCGGCGCACTGTACTGGCACATCGCGAACAAGCAGGAACTCATCGCCTCCATGGCGGAAGAGATTGTGCAGGAGCTTTTCGACGGCCCCCTGCCGGACCCCGCACGCTTAAGCGGCGAGCTGCGCGAAGCGCTCCTTTCCACCCGCGACGGCGCGGAGGTCGTGGTCGCGGCGGTCAGCCAGCCCGGCTCGCAAGTGCAAAAAGAGTTGGAAACCAGGTTCGCGGCGTCGGTGAGGGCGTGGCTGGGCGAAGCTGCGTCGACAAGCGATGTGCGCGTCGCAGCCCGCGGGTTGCTGCGGCTGACCCTAGGCGACGCGGCGGTGCAGCAAGCCGCCGCGCAGCTGGCGCAGGCGACCGGGGCGGACGAGGAGTCGGACGGCGCGGACGAGCACGCCGCGGCGGTGGCCTTCCTGCTCGACGGCCTAAAGCAAAGTGTCTCAGCGGGCACTAAGCTGTGGCCCCATGAATGAGACCATCGTCTGGCCCGGTTCCTCCTACCCCCTGGGCTCCACGTTCGACGGCGCAGGCACGAACTTTGCGCTGTTCTCCGGTGTCGCGGAGAAGGTGGAGCTGTGCCTCATCGACGACGACGGGGCGGAGACCCGCATCCCGCTGGAGGAAGTGGACAACCACGTCTGGCACGCCTACCTGCCCGGCGTGAGCCCGGGCCAGCGTTACGGCTACCGCGTACACGGGCCGTGGGACCCGCATAACGGTAAGCGCTGCGACCCGAACAAGCTGCTGGTGGACCCGTATGCGCGCGCCTTCGACGGCGAGTTCGACCAGCACTCCTCGCTGTTTTCCTACGACGTGCACGCGGACGAGCCGGGCACGGGTCGCAACGAGGAGGACTCGCTGGGCCACACGATGCTGTCCGTGGTGATCAACCCGTTCTTCGACTGGGGCGACGACCGCGCGCCGAAGATCCCCGAGGGCGAATCCGTCATCTACGAATGCCATGTCAAGGGCATGACGCAGACCCACCCCGGCATCCCGGAGGACCTGCGCGGAACCTATGCCGGCATGGCGCACCCGGTGATGGTGGACTACCTCAAAGACCTGGGCGTCACCGCGATTGAGCTGTTGCCGGTGCACCAGTTCCTGCAGGACGACCGCCTCAGGGACCTAGGCCTGCGCAACTACTGGGGCTACAACACGTTCGGCTTTTTCGCCCCGGAGAACAACTACGCCTCCTCCACCGCCCCGGGCGACGCGGTGGCCGAGTTCAAGCAGATGGTGCGCACGTACCACGAGGCAGGCATCGAGGTCATCCTGGACGTGGTGTACAACCACACCGCCGAGGGCAACCACATGGGGCCCACCATCGCGTTCCGCGGCATCGACAACGAGGCGTACTACCGGCTGGTGGACGAGGACAAGTTCCACTACATGGACTACACCGGCACCGGAAACTCCTTCAACGTGCGCTACCCGCACTCTCTGCAGCTGATCATGGATTCGCTGCGCTACTGGGTCACGGACATGCACGTGGACGGCTTCCGCTTCGACCTCGCCTCCACGCTGGCCCGCGAGTTTTCGGACGTGGACCGCCTGGCCACCTTCTTCGACCTGGTGCAGCAGGACCCGGTGGTCAGCCAGGTCAAGCTCATCGCCGAGCCGTGGGACGTGGGCGAGGGCGGCTACCAGGTGGGCAACTTCCCCGCCCTGTGGAGCGAGTGGAACGGCAAGTACCGCGACACCATGCGCGACTTCTGGCGCGGCGAGGACTCCACCCTCGGCGAGTTCGCCTCGCGCCTGACCGGCTCGTCGGACCTGTACCAGCACAACGGCCGCCGCCCCACCGCGTCGATCAACTTCATCACCGCCCACGACGGGTTCACCTTGAACGACCTGGTCAGCTACAACGACAAGCACAACGAGGCCAACGGCGAGGACAACCGCGACGGCGAAAGCCACAACCGTTCCTGGAACTGCGGCGCGGAAGGTGACACGGACGACCCGGAGGTGCTGGACCTGCGTGCGCGCCAGCGCCGCAACTTCTTGACCACCCTGCTGTTGTCCCAGGGCACCCCGATGCTCGCCCACGGCGACGAGATCGCGCGCACCCAGGGCGGCAACAATAACGTCTACTGCCAGGACAACGAGATCGCCTGGATGGACTGGTCCACGCTGGAAGAAGCGGCCGACCTGCACGACTTCACCCGGCGGCTGATCGAGCTGCGCCGCGAGCACCCGGTGTTCCGCCGCCGCCGCTTCCTCGCCGGCGGCGCGCTGGGCGACGATGAGCACGACCGCGAGATCGCGTGGCTTACGCCTGAGTGCACGTTGATGACGCAGGACGATTGGAATACCCCGTTCGGTCGTGCTCTGATGGTGTTCTTGGACGGCGAAGCCATCGCCGAGCCGGATGCGCGCGGACAGCGCGTGGTGGACGATTCCTTCCTGCTGATGTTCAACGCCCACTACGAAGACATCGACTTCACGGTGCCGGGCGCCGAGTTCGGCGACGAGTGGGAGGTTGTCGTGGACACCACCGAACCGCTCGGCGTGCGCGAGGACGCGGAGCCGGTCCAGCCCGGCGCGGCTGTGACCGTGGGCCAGCGTTCCACCGTGGTGCTGCGCCGCACCCAACCACCCGCAGGCGAAGGAAATTCGGAGGCCAGCCACTAATGATCACCGCGCACGGCGCAACGTTGACCGTGACCAACGAGGCACTGACCCTCACCCCCACCCCGCTCGCCGCGTCGCTGCAAGGCGGTAGCAGCTCCCGCGAGGTGGCCATCGCTGACATCGCCGGCGCCACCTCCACCCTGGGTGACGCGTGGACCCGCTCGCGCGTGGACATCGACACCGGCGGAGACACCTTAGCCGTCTGGTTCGCCCCCGGCGACGAGGAGGGCCCGAATGAGCTTTGCAAGCTTCTCGACGACGCACGGCACGGCAACGCTCCCGCCACCGGCACCGTGGCCGGCGGCGCCGGCATCCCGGGCTTTTCCTTCGTCGGCTTCGACGTGGAGACCGCGAACCGCCGCTGGGGCTCGATCTGCCAGATCGGCCTGGTGAAGATCGTCGACGGCGAAGAGGTGGACCGTGCGTCCTGGCTGTGCAAGCCGCCTGCCTCTTTGGCGCAGTTCGAGGAGGGCAACGTGGCCATCCACGGCATCACCGAGCAGGACGTCGCGGACGCACCGGACGTGTGCGACTGCATCCCGAAGATGGCCGAGTTCGTCGGCGACCTGCCGCTGGTGGCGCACAACGCCCAGTTCGACGCGTCCGCGCTGCGCGACGCCTGCCAGGCCTGCGAGGTGGAGGTGCCGCAGATGCTGTTCGCCTGCACGCTCGCCCAGGCGCGCGCCACCAAGCTGGACGTGGCCAACCACCGCCTGCCCACCCTGGCGGAGCACTTCGGCATCACGCTGGACAACCACCACGACGCCTGCGAGGACGCCGCTGCCTGCGCCGGCGTGATGGTGGGGCTGGCCCGCCAGGCCGGCCACACCGGCAGCCTGATGAGCTTCGTGCACGACTCCGGCTTCACCCTCGGCTCAATCGACGCCGCGCGCGTGACCCCGGTGTTGCGCGACCGCTCCGGCGCGGGCCGCGCGATGCAGGCGGAAAAGGCGGCCCAGGGCGGCGTGTCCGCGGCCGTGGCAGCATCGGCTGCGCCGCAGGGGTCGAATCAGGCGGGTCCGGCGAAGCCGTCGCAAAGCAAAGGCCCCCAGCGGCCCTGGCAGTCCGTGGCCACCCCGGACACTGTGCCGGAGCCGAACGCCGGCGCGGACCCGAACGCGCCGCTCTACGGCGAAAACGTCACGCTGACCGGCGAGTTCGAGCCGCACGACAAGGGCGAGCTGTGGCAGAAGATTGCCGAGCAGGGCGCGCAGGTGGGCAAGAACGTGACCAAGAAGACCACCGTGCTGGTGGTCGGCGAATGGGCGACGGTGACCTCGAAGGAAAAGCGCGCCCGGGAGCTTCAGGACAAAGGCCAGGAAATCCAGATCTGGCAGGCCGAGCAGCTGCTTGAGGCGCTGGGGCTGGACGAACAGCCGCCGTTTTAAAAAAGTTTCGGGTTTCAGGGAACCGGGGCGGGTGCGGCTGCGTCTAAGTAGCCATGCAGCTACTTCAACCAGCACCCGTGTCCGCCCCGGCGATCACGCTGCGGCTCGCACGTATGGACAGCGCGGAAACCCGCGCGTGCATCGCCGCAGGCTTCGGCGCCTCCACTGCGTTTATCAGCCTCTCGCCCGGCCTGGTGTGCGTGTTCGACTCGCCCACCGCCACCGGACTGACGCACCAGGAGGTCGGCGCAGTGGGTGTGAGCGCCCACCAGCTGTGGAACGCCGCGGCCGAACAGCTGGCTACCCGCGCGCAGCGCGAGGACGGCGTAGAGTTTCTGGTGCGCTGCCCCAGCGCCGCGCTGGACGTTGAGGCGCTGCCGCGCGGCTTCGAGGTGGACGGCCACGGGTGCCCCGCCGCCTGGTGGCTTGCCCACCCGCGGCCGTTTACCCTGCTGCACCGCCACTTCGAGGCCGTGCTGCGTCCGGAGACCGGCCTTGTCTACGCCACCCGCGACGGGCGCGAGCTATTCGTCTTCGACGCTCACGCCGAGGATGTGGCGCGGTGCCTGCCCGGCGCGGACGTGTTGGCCTACTCCGTGGGCTTTCCCCTGCTGTACGGCGGCCAATCCCGCTAGGGTGTGGGGCGTGAAGCGCCCGATCACCTCCACGTACCGCCTGCAGCTGCGCGGCCCGCACGCCGATCCGCACGGCCGCGAATTCGGCTTTGCCCAGGCCGCCGAGCTCGTGCCCTACCTGGCCGAGCTCGGGGTCTCGCACCTCTACCTCTCCCCGATCTTCGCATCCGCGCCGGAGTCGAACCACAACTACGACGTGATCGACCCGACCGTGGTCAACCCGGAGCTCGGCGGGATTGACGGGCTGCGTCTGCTCGCCCGCGCCGCCCACGACGCTGGGCTGGGGCTGGTGGTGGACATCGTGCCCAACCACCTCGGCGTGGAGGTGCCGCGGCGCAACCGGTGGTGGTGGGACGTGCTCAAACACGGCCGGGAATCGGACTTCGCGCACTTCTTCGACATCGACTGGGCCGATGACAACGGCGCGGGCGGCAAGATCGCGCTGCCGGTCCTCGGCGCACCAGGCGACACGGATGCGCTGAAGCTGGAACACATCGACGGCGAGGACGTGCTCACCTACTACGACCACGTATTCCCGCTCGCCCCCGGCAGCTACGCGGGGCTTTCCGACGACCCTGCCGCCGTGCACGAGAGACAGCACTACCGCCTGGAGTTTTGGCGCGACGGCATCATCACCTACCGCCGCTTCTTTACCATCAACGGGCTGGCCGGCGTGCGCCAGGAGGACGAGGACGTCTTCAACGCCACCCACGCCTGCCTTAAGGAACTTGTGGGCGAAGGGCTTATCGACGGCGTCCGCGTCGACCACCCCGACGGTTTAACCGACCCGTTCGGCTACCTCACCCGGTTGCGCGAACTCATCGGCCAGGAAACCTGGCTGATCGTGGAGAAAATCCTCGCCGTGGACGAGCCCCTGGACCCGCGCCTGAACGTCGACGGAACCACCGGCTACGATGCCTTGCGCGAATTCGACGGCGCGTTTGTCAACACCGACGCCGCCACCGCGCTGGGTGCGGTGGCGTTGCGCTTCAGCGGCACCACTTGGGACGCGCACGCTGTGGAAAAGGCCGAGTGGATGCTCAAAGCGCGCGTTGCGGAAGACGAGCTCGCTGCGGAGATCCGCAGGCTCGCCCGCGCGGTGCGCCACGACAGCCTCTCTTCCGCAGGCTCCCAGGTCAGCGACACGGCGCTCACCGAGGTGCTTGTGGAACTGGTTGCCGGCATGCCCGTCTACCGCGCTGACTACCGTTCGCTATCGAGAGTGACCGCGACGCTGATTGCGGAATTGGCCCAGAGCCCAATCGGGTTTGACGCGGCGGCGCTCGACCTTGTTGCGGCTGCCTTGGCCGCGCACGGCGAGGCGGCCCACCGCTTCGCCCAGGTCTGCGGCGCGGTGATGGCCAAGGGCGTGGAGGACACCCTGTTCTACCGCGCGTGCCGCCTGGTGGCGCTACAGGAAGTCGGCGGCGCGCCGGGGCGTGCCGGGGTGAGCCAGGCCGAGTTCCACCTGCTGCAGGAGGAGCGCAGCAGGTTATGGCCGCGCACCATGACAACGCTGACCACGCACGACACGAAACGCAGCGAAGACACCCGCGCCCGCATGATCGAGATCTCTGAGGTGCCGGGCGAATTCAGCCAGCTCGTCGACGACGTGTTCGCGCTCACCCCGCCGCCTGACACCGCCACTGGCCTGTTTCTGTTGCACAACGTGCTGGGCGCGTGGCCGCGTGACGGCCGCGCGGACGAAGCATTCACCCAGCGCCTGCAGTCGTACGCAGTCAAAGCTGTGCGTGAGGCGGACACGCTGACGAGCTGGTACGACAACGACCATGACTACGAGGCACAAGTGACCGAGTGGATTGCGCACCTCACGCATGGCCCCGCTACGCGCCTCGTCGCGGACTTCGCCCGCGACCTCGACCGCGGCGGCGTGGCGGTCTCCCTCGGCAGGAAACTGCTGCAACTAATCGGACCGGGCATCCCGGACACCTATCAGGGCACCGAGTTTTTGGACTTCTCGCTGGTGGACCCCGACAACCGCCGCTTTGTCAACTACCAGGCGCTTCGTGCTGGTGAGGGGGCACCGGAGGACGTCGATAAGCAGCGCATTGTGCGCGCCGCCATGCACCTGCGACGCGAGCGCCCGCAGCTCTTCCTCGAAGGCGGCTACCGCGCGATCTTCGCCGCCGGTCCCGCGCGCGAGCATGCGGTGGGCATGGTGCGCACACTTGACGACGCACCGCAGGTCATCGCCGTAGCCACCCGCACCCCACTCGCCTTAGAGCGCGCCGGCGGCTGGCGCGGCACCACCCTCACACTTCCCGAGGGCACCTGGACGGACCGGCTGACCGGGCGGGAATACTCCGGCACGGTGGAAATGGCGCAGCTGTGCGCCGAACTGCCCGCAGTGCTTCTGACCATGTAAGCTAACCCGCCGTTATGAGCACAGCAAAGCCCGCGAAGCCCCGAAACAAGGCGATGGACGACACCATCGCCCGCCTCGGGTCGACCTACTTTGCCTGGATGCGGGAACACGAGGACGCCGCCACGACGTTCAGGCACGCACTGCACGAACTCATGCGCGACGCCGGCATCAACTTCGACCGCGTGGACGCGCGCGTGAAGTCCTGGACCTCGCTGAAGGAAAAGGCGCGCAAGACGCGCGACGACGGCGAAATGGTCTACCCCGACCCGTGGCACGACATCAAGGACATCATCGGCGCGCGCATCACGGTCCTGCACTCCACCGAAATCCCGGCGGTGCAGCGGCTGCTCGCGGACCAGTTCGAGGTGCTGCGCAGCGTGGACAAGGCCGAGGAAACACGCGTGGCCGGCGGCTTCGGCTACGGCTCCCACCACATGATCGTGCGTGTCCAGGAGCAGTCCGAAGGGCTGGAAGAGTACGTCGGCCAAGTCTTCGAGGTGCAGATCCGCACCGTGCTGCAGCACGCCTGGGCGGAGTTCGAGCACGACATCCGTTACAAGCGCGCCACCAAGGACCTGGACCCGCAGGTGGACCGCGCCTTCACCCTGGCGGCGGGCCTGATCGAACTGGCGGACCAGCAGTTCGACCAAATCGCCGCGCTGGCGAACCCGGAGGACCCGGCCGACAAGATCAACACCGAAGTGGACGCGGAGATTTCGCCCGAGACCTTGCCGGGCATCCTCACCGTCCTGCTGGGCAACCAGTTCCCGCTTTCGCGCGCCGGCGACTACCGCTTCTGCACCGAACTTCTGCGCGCCCACGGCATGGAGCACGTCTCCGACGTCGCGGAGCTGACCAACCCGGCGGACATCGAGGCGATCTCGAACTCGTTGTCCTATCCCTTCGTGCCGGGCCAGGTGCGCATTGTCGACGACCTGCTGCTCAACCGCTACGGCACCGAGCACATCGAGCGCACCTGGGACGCAGGCAACCGCCCGCAGGTGCGGCGCAAGCGCCTGACCAGCCGTTTGGGTCTGCTGCGCGGCGAGTAGGTCAGCTGCGCCGGCCCATCAGCCGGTCGATCTCGCGGCGCTCCTTCTTGGTGGGCCGGCCCGAGCCGCGGTCGCGCACCGGCGGGGCCGCAAACAGTTCGCGCGGCGGGGGCGGCGGCGAGTGGTCGATGTAGCAGGAACGGGCAACGGGCGCGCCGACGCGCTTGCTCACCGTCGCGGCCACCTCGAGGATGTACTCGCGGTGGTCCTTCCACACCCGCACCGTCTCCCCCGGCACAACCTGCTGGGCGGGCTTGACGGCCTTGCCGTCGATCTTCACGTGCCCGGCGCGCACCGCGTCCGCGGCTTGGCTGCGGGTTTTGAAGATGCGCACTGCCCACAGCCAGGCGTCGATGCGCACCGCCGCCATGGTTGGCTGGGTCAAGCTAGTACTGGTCCTTGTGGTTGACGATCCGCTGGACCTTGTTCCAGTTGGTGAACCCGCCGGCGACAGCCACGACGAGGCCGAGGAACAGGAAGGTCCAGGAGCTGAAGATCAGGCCGAACGCGATGCCTCCGGCCACGCCGCCGCCGGCCCACAGGACGGCGTTGCGGGAGTACTGGCGCACGGCGGCCTTGCGCTGTGCGATCGGGTCATTGGGGCGCGGCTGCATCGTCATGGGCTCTAAGTGTAGCGCCTTACGCGCCGCGTTCGACCCAGCGGTAGCCGGCCTCTTTCATCTCGGCGCCGCCGTGGGTGACGGCGGCGAGCAGCGCGTCCACACGCTCGCGCTCCCCCGGAGCGAACGCCAGGGTGTAGGCGGCGGCGCGTCCGTATTCCACGTCCACGACGTCGATGCCCGCGGTGCGCAGCTCGGACTCGATGCGGCCGGCTTCGGCGTGCGGGAAGTCCACGGTGCCCAGCTCGCGGACCTCGCGCGTGACGCGGGTGACCTGCTCGAGCGTGTCGGCCACGGACTCGGTGTAGGCGCTGACCAGCCCGCCGGTGCCGAGCTTGATGCCGCCGAAGTAGCGGATCACAACCGCCACCACGTCGTGCATGCCGGAGCCCTTGAGCACCTCCAGCATGGGTTTGCCGGCGGTGCCGGAGGGCTCGCCGTCGTCGGAGGAGCGCTCGATGGGCTGCGCGCCGTCTTGGTGCACGATGAACGCGGAGCAGTGGTGGCGCGCGTCCGGGTACTCCTCGCGCGCGGCGGCGATCACCGCGCGCGCTTCTTCTTCAGTGGTCGCGCGGGCGACCCAGCCGATGAAGCAGGAGCGTTTAACCTCAAACTCGTGGGTGACCAGCTCGTCTGCGGGGCGTACGTACGACTGCTCCATCTAGCCCGCCACGATGTAGTCGTACTCCGGGGTGCCCGGCTCCAGGCGGCGGCAACCGATCGGCGAATCCTCCATGCGCTCAAGCAGCGGGCCTAAGTCCTCGACGTGGGCGAGCTCGATGCCGACGAGCGCGGCGCCGGTTTCTCGGTTGTTCTTTTTCAGGTACTCGAACAACACAATGTCGTCTTCCTCGCCCAGGATGTCGTTGAGGAAGTGGCGCAGCTGGCCAGCCTCCTGCGGGAAGTTGACCAGGAAGTAGTGGCGCAGCCCCCGGTGCACCATGGAGCGCTCCATCACCTCGGCGTAGCGCAGCACGTCGTTGTTGCCGCCGGAGATGATGCACACCACTGTCGAGCCGGGTGCCAGCTCCGCCAGCCCCAGGCCGGCCACGGACAGCGCGCCGGCGGGCTCGGCGATGATGCCTTCGTTTTGGTACAGCCCGAGCATCTCCGTGCACACGGCACCCTCGTCCGCGGTGTAGAGCTCGGTGGCGTCGTGGTGCGCGTTGAAGACCTGCCACGGGATCTCGCCGATGCGCTTGACGGCGGCACCGTCGACGAACGGGTCGATGGCCTCCAAGGTGACGGGCTCGCCGGCCTCGCGCGCTGCGCCTAACGACGCCGCGCCCTTCGGCTCGACCCCGACCACCTTTGTCGCCGGGGACATATCCGCCAGGTAGGACAGCACGCCGGAGATAAGCCCGCCGCCGCCCACCGGCACCAGCACGGTGTCTAACTCTTTGCCCAGGCTGGCCAGCTGCGCCACGATCTCGGCTGCGACGGTGCCCTGGCCGACGACGGTGTCGCGGGAATCGAACGGCTCAATCACTGTTGCCCCGCGTGCCGCGGCGTCCTCGCGGGCGGCCTGCGCGGCCTCGTCGAACGTGTTGCCCGTGACCACAAGCTCGATGGCGTCGCCGCCGTGGACGCGGATACGGTCGCGCTTCTGCTTCGGGGTGGGCTTGGGCACGAAGATCTTGCCTTGGATGCCCATCGCGCGGCAGGCGTAGGCCACGCCCTGGGCGTGGTTGCCTGCGGACGCCGCCACGACACCGGCGGCGCGGGCCTCTTCGCCCAGCCGGGAGATGCCGTAGTAGGCGCCGCGGATCTTGTACGAGCGCACGTCCTGCAGGTCCTCGCGCTTGAGGTAGACCTCCACGCCGTACTGTTCCGACAGACGCGGGCAGTACTGCAGCGGGGTCGGCGAAATCACCGATGAGATCCGGCCCTGCGCGAACCGGATATCGGCTGCGTGGACTTCCTCGAAGGCGGAGTCGGACGTGTTCGGTGTGGCTGTGCGCATGGTTAGCGAGTCTACAACTGCCCCGCTCGTTCACTCCCCCTTCACCTCGCCGTAACTTCGTGCCCACCTTCAGGCTGTACACAAGAACGCGTACTCATTTTTGCAGCATCCCCGAAAGGTCCACCCATGTCTGGAAACCGTATGTCCCGCACCGGCCTCGCCGCCGCGTGCGCTACTGCGCTTACTCTCGGCCTTGTCTCCCCGGCAACCGCCGCCGTTGTTGCGGAGCCGGTGAAGGATCTTGCCGACGGCGCAACCGCCGACATCTCGGTGCTGGGTTCCTACGGTGCGGGCGCGTTTGATGAGTCCGCCGCCGAAATCGTCGCCTTCCACGCCAACTCCAAGCGCATCCTCACCGTCAACGCGCTGTCCGGCAAGATCGACGTCCTCGACGCGGCAGACCCCGCCAAGCCCACCAAGGTCGGCGAGGTCTCCGGCGGCGAGAACACCACCATCAACTCCGTCGCAGTGCGTAACGACGGCCTCGCGGTCGCCGCCGTCGAGCCAGAGAACAAAACCGACGCCGGTGAGCTGATCTTCTTCGACGCCGGCGCCGACGAGCTCGGCACCGTGCTCGGCCGCGTGGGCGTCGGTGCCCTGCCGGACATGGTGACCATCACCCCGGAGGGCGACTACGCGCTGGTGGCGAACGAGGGCGAGCCCGCTGAGGATTACTCGGTTGATCCGGAGGGCAGCGTATCCGTCGTAAAGCTTCCTGCTTCTGTTGAGGCCGCAACGCAGGCCGACGTGCGCACCGCAGACTTCCGCGCCTTCGAGGGCACCCTGGCGGACAAGGGCGTGCACATCTACGGCCAGGTGGGCGCCTCCACCACGGAGGCGCAGAACCTCGAGCCGGAGTACATCGCCGTCGCAGGCGGCAAGGCGTACGTGACACTGCAGGAGAACAACGCCGCCGCCGTGGTGGACATCGCGTCTGCCACCGTCGAAGATGTGTGGCCGCTGGGCTACACCGACCGCCGCGAGGTGCCGATGGACATCTCCGACAAGGACGGCAAGATCAACATCCGCACCGCGCCGGTCAAGGGCATCCTGCAGCCGGACTCCATCGCCGCCTACGAGGTCGACGGCACCACCTACCTGGTTACGGCCAACGAGGGCGACGCGCGCGACTGGGAGGCCTACTCCGAGGAAGAGCGCATCAAGAAGCTGGGCGGCAAGAAGCTGGCCCCGATCTGCGAGGGCTACGCGGGCATGACCGCCAGCGAGATCGAGGAATTCCAGGCCGACGAGAACGCTGGTCGGCTGAAGATCACCACCGCGTTCGGCCTGAACGAGGAGAAGAACTGCTACGAAGACCTCTACACCTACGGCGGCCGCAGCTTCTCCATCTTCACCGCCGACGGCACGCGCGTGTTCGACTCCGGCGCCGAGTTCGAGGAGCTCACCGCGAAGCTTCTGCCGGAATACTTCAACACCAACCACACGGAAAACGAGCTCGAGTCCCGCTCCGATGACAAGGGCCCAGAGCCGGAGGGCGTCACGCTCGGCGAGATCAACGGCCGCACCTACGCCTTCATCGGCTTCGAGCGCCTCGGCGGCGTGATGGTCTACGACATCACCGACCCGGCGAAGCCGGCCTACACCGCCTACATCAACAACCGGGACTTCTCCATCAACATGGAAAAGCTCGCAGAAGAGGGCGACGACGCCGTGAAGGCCGGTCTGGAGAAGGTCGGTGACTTGGGCGCCGAGGGCCTCACCTTCGTCCCGGCGAAGGATTCCCCGAACGGCGAGAACCTTCTCATCGTGGGCAACGAGGTCTCCGGCACCACCACCGTGTTCCAGGTGGACTCCCTCATTGAGGCACCCGCCGAGCCCGCACAGCCGGGCGCGAATGGTGAGGGCAGCTCCCTTTCCAAGGGCGGTGTGATTGCCATCGCACTTGCTGCCGTGGCCCTTGTCATGGGCGCACTCGGCGCACTGGGCAACGTTGTGAACTCGATGTTTGCCAAGTAAACCCAAAGCGGCGGCCGACTGTTGTCCATGAAATTAACGCCGCCGCTTCACTACATTTTTAACGATAAACCTGCTAGGTTCATCGGGGTGTCATGTCGGGCACAGCGCCCACATCGACTGTTTTGGATCTTCTACGAGGAGAATTAGAGAACATATGAAGCGTATTTCCACCGCAGCCGTGGCTGCCGCTACCGCCCTGTCCCTGGCCACCGTCCCGGCTATGGCTCAGGAGAACACCGCAGCTGCAACCACCACGCCGGCTGCAGCCACCACCTCCCCGGCAGCCACCACTCCGTCCCAGCCGTCTGAGACCACCACCCCGGCTACCACCCAGCCGTCTCAGCCGTCTGAGACCTCCACCCCGGCTACCACCCAGCCGACCGAGACCACCCAGCCGACCGAGACCACTCAGCCGTCTGAGACCACCACCCCGGCAACCACCCAGCCGTCTCAGCCGACGACCACCACCCCGAAGCCGCAGCAGCAGAAGCAGAGCTCCGGTTCCTCCCAGGGCACCCTGGTCGGCATCTTCTCCGGCACCCTCGGTGCTGTGCTGACCACCTCCCTGATTGTGTTCTCCGACCCGCGCGGCGCGAACAAGATCATCGACATGGTCAACGCTCAGTTCGGCTTGGGTCTGCCGCACCTGCACACCCCGAAGGTTGAGCTGCCCAACTTCCAGCTCCCCAACCTCCCCTTCTAGCCAATCCGCTCTCTTTCGCCTGAGGAAGGTCAATCAATGAAGTCCCGTTTCGTAGCCGCGTCTTTCGCGGCAACCGCAATCGCAGCCGGCTCCCTCGCGGGTGCCGCAGCCGCCGCCGAAGCTGATACTTCGACGACGACCACGTCCACCATTGCCGAGCCGTCCACCACGGCTACGCAGGATTCCAAGACGACTACCACGGCGCCCACTACGACCAACGAGCCGGCCCCCACCAAGAAGTCTCCGGCAGTGGTTGAGCCGTCCGGCACTGCCACTACCCCGGCTACTACCACTACGCCGGCCACCACGACGGCTACCACCGAGCCGACCGGAACCAACGTCCTGACCAATACCACGACGCCGACCTACACCCCGCCGGCATGGCTGCAGCCATCCTCCTACGAGGAGCAGGCGCTCGAAGTGATCGGCAAGATCTCTCTCTGGGTCACTGCACTCGCAGCGGCGATCAGCTCCCTGATGGTGGTTGTGGGCGCAGTCCCAGGCTTGAAGGAGAACCTCAAGCAGCTGACGGGCAAGAACTAAGAGCCTGTAGCACAAACGCGAAGCCCGCCCGGTTTTACACCGGACGGGCTTTCCGTTTGCCTAGCACCAGGTGCTAGCCCAAGATCCCGGCTCCCAGTGTCGCCTTCAAATCGCCCATCAAGCTGGCAGAGCGGTTCACACGGAGGTGGTCGCCCAGAATCATCAGTTGGCTGTGCTCGCCGTTGACCAGATTCAGGTAGACGTCGGAGTCGCCGGCGTTGTTCACCAGCACGCCCTTGAGCTTCGCGATGTTTTCCGCGGTGCACTGGTCCGTGCGCATGGTCAGGCGCAGCGGCAGGCCCGCACCATTGCCGGGGCCGAGCTCGGGCACCTTCACGTCGTCGCCGAACAGGCTCATCCGGTCGTCGCGGATGGACACGTGCGCCTTGACCAGGATGATGTTGTCCTCCACAATCTGCGGCGCAACCAGTGCGTACACCTTGTTAAACAGCAGGACATCCACCTGGGCGCCGTGGTGGTCCTCAATGGTCACGATGGCCCACGGCGAGCCGTCCTTCTTAGAGAAGCGGCGGTCCACGGAGGAGATCAGCCCGCCGATGGTCACCTCCGCCCCGTTGCGCATTTCGCCGGAGAGGATGGTGGTCAGCTGGGTATCCGTCTGCGCGTCGATGGCCTCCTCGAAGCCGTCGAGCGGGTGGCCAGAGACGTACAGGCCGAGCATCTCGCGCTCCAGTGCGAGCTTGTGCTTTCGGTCCCATTCGTCGTCAGGCACCTCGATGGTGAACGCGGAATTGTCGGCGCCGTCTTCCCCGCCAAAACCGGCGAAGAGGTCGAACTGCCCCTTGTCCGCCGCTTTCTTCGTGGCAAGGACGGAATCGACGGCGTCTTCCTGGATCAGCATGAGGCCCTTGCGCGGGTGTTCCAGCGAGTCAAACGCGCCGGCCTTGATCAGCGATTCTGTGATTCGCTTGTTGCAGGCCGCCAGCTCGATCTTGTCCAGGTAGTCGGAGAAGCTGGTGAAGGCTCCCTTTTCCTTTCTGGTCTTCTTGATGGACTCCACCACTTCCACGCCGACGTTGCGCACGGCGGCAAGCCCGTAGCGGATGTCTTCGCCGACAGCCATGAAGTTCTCTTCGGACTCATTGATGTCCGGCTGCAGCACGCTAATGCCCAGGTGACGGCAATCCGACAGGTAGATCGCGGACTTGTCCTTCTTGTCGCCCACAGAGGTCAAAAGCGCAGCCATGTACTCGGCGGCGTAGTTCGCCTTCATGTAGGCCGTCCAGTAGGACACCAGCGCATAACCTGCGGCGTGGGACTTGTTGAACGCGTACGACGCGAACGGCTCGATGGTGCCCCACAGCGCGTCCACGGCCTCCTTGGAGTAGCCGTTGGAGAACATGCCGGCGGAAAACGTCTCGTACTGCTTCGCAAGCACCTCCGGCTTCTTCTTACCCATGGCCTTGCGGAAGCCGTCTGCTTGGCCGGCCGTGTAGTTCGCCACCTTCTGCGAGATGTTCATGATCTGCTCTTGGTAGACGATCAGGCCGTAGGTTTCGTCCAGGATCTCCTTGAGCGGCTCTTCCAGCTCCGGGTGGATCGGCGTGATCGGCTTGCGCCCGTTTTTGCGGTCCGCGTAATCCCAGTGGGCGTTCACACCCATCGGGCCCGGGCGGTACAACGCCAGCGACGCGACAATATCGTTGAAGCCGGTCGGCTTCATGCGCTTGAGCAGCTCCTGCATGCCGCCGGAATCCAGCTGGAACACGCCCAGGGTGTCGCCGCGCGAGAGCAGCTCGTAGACCGCCTGATTGTCGGTGTCCAGCGCCTCCAAGTCGATGGTTTCGCCGCGGTTTTTCTTCACGTTCTCCAACGCGTCGCCGAGCACCGTGAGGTTGCGCAGGCCCAAAAAGTCCATCTTCAGCAGGCCGATGGCCTCGCACGCCGGGTAGTCCCAGCCGGTGATGATCGCGCCGTCCGCCGGGCGCTTCCACATCGGGATGTGCTCCATCAGCGGCACCGACGCCATAATCACGGCACACGCGTGCACACCGGCCTGGCGCACCACGCCCTCGAGGCCGCGTGCGGTTTCGTAGATCTTGGCCACGTCCGGATCCGTCTCGATGAGCGAGCGGACCTCCGCGGCTTCGGTGTAGCGCTCGTGCTCCGGGTCGGTGATGCCGGACAGCGGAATGTCCTTCGCCATGATCGCCGGCGGCAGCGCGCCGTTGATGCGGTCCGCCATCTGGAAGCCGGGCTGGCCGAAGTTCACCTTCGCCGAGTCCTTGATCGCCTGCTTCGTCTTCACCGTGCCGAAGGTGATCACCTGGGCGATCTTGTCCTCGCCCCAGCGCTCGGCGGCGTATGTGATCATCTCGCCGCGGCGGCGGTCGTCGAAGTCGATATCGATATCCGGCGCGGACGGGCGCTCCGGGTTCAAGAATCGCTCGAAGAGCAGGCCGTGCTCCATCGGGTCGATGTTGGTGATCGTCAGCGCGTACGCAACCAGGGAACCTGCCGCGGAACCACGGCCCGGTCCGACGCGGATGCCGATCTCGCGGGCGTGCTTGATCAGCTCCGCCACGATGAGGAAGTAGGACGGGTAGCCCTTCATGTCGATGACGTCGATTTCGTAGCTCGCGCGCGTGAGATACTCCTCCGGGACCTCTCCCCCGTCGAAGCGCTCCTTCAGGCCGCGCAGGACTTCCTCGCGCAGCCACGTGGTCGGCGTGTGCCCCTCCGGCACATCGGCAATCGGCATACGGTCGTGCGGGTGCTCCTCCCACAGCTCGCCGTAGTCGCCGACGCGCTCCGCGATCCACAAGGTGTTGTCGCAGCCGCCCGGCACCGTGGAATCCCACAGCTCGCGCATCTGCTCCGCGGACTTGATGTAGTAGCCGGTGCCGTCGAACTTGAAGCGGTCCGGGTCAAGCAGCGTCTTACCGGTCTGCACACACAGCATCGCCTCGTGCGCCGGCGCCTGGGACTCGAGCACGTAGTGGCAGTCGTTGGTCACCAGCGGCGGCAGATCCAGCGCCTGGCCGATGCGCAGCAGGTCCTCGCGCACGCGCCGCTCGATGTGCAGGCCGTGGTCCATCAGCTCCAGGAAGTAGCTGTCCTTGCCGTAGATGTCCTGCCACATCGCCGCGGCCTCAAGCGCCGCGTCGTATTGGCCCAGGCGCAGGCGCGTCTGCACGTCGCCCGACGGGCAGCCCGTGGTGGCGATGATGCCGTCCGCGTGCTCGGCGATCAGCTCCGCGTCCATGCGCGGCCACTTACCCAGCTGCCCCTCGTAGGAGGCCAAGGACGACAGCTTGAACAGGTTGCGCAGACCCGTGGCGTTTTCCGCCAGCATGGTCTGGTGCAGGTACGCGCCGGACGCGGAAACGTCGTCACGCTTCTGGTCCGGGGTGCCCCACAGCACGCGCTTCTTGTTGAAGCGGGACTCAGGTGCCATGTACGCCTCGATGCCGATGATCGGCTTGACCCCGGCATCCACCATGCGGCGGTAAAACGCGTTCGAGCCGAACATGTTGCCGTGGTCGGTCATGCCCACCGCGGGCATGCCCTGGCGCACCACCTCGTCGGCGAGCATGTCCACCTTCGCCATGCCGTCCAGCATGGAAAATTCGGTGTGGTTATGCAGGTGCACGAAGGAGGATTTTTTGGCCATGCGGCTCATCTTAGACGGCGCGCCGACACGCGCGAATCCCCTCGAAAACCAGTGCGGTTACTCGTACCGGAGGGCGTCGATAGGCTGCATCTTCGCCGCCTTCGAGGCGGGGTACGCGCCGAAGAACACACCTGTCGCGAGCGAGAACAGCAGCGCGAAAATCACGGCGCTCAGCGGCGGCCACGTCAGGTCCAACACCGCGGAACTTGCGATCATGCCGATCGCGCCGCCGAGGATCACACCGATGATGCCGCCGATGAGGCAGACCAGCATCGCCTCGACGATGAACTGCACGCGGATGTCGTTCTGCGTCGCGCCCAGGGCCTTGCGCACACCGATCTCGCGGGTGCGCTCGGTAACCGTGATGAGCATGATGTTCATCACGCCAATGCCGCCGACGAGCAGCGAGATGCCGCCGATGGCGGACAGCACCGTGGACAGCGTGCGGAAGATCGTGGTCAGACCCTCCAGGCTCGCGGAGATATCGAATACCTCAGCCTCGTAATCCTCGTTGCCGGCGTACTTGCGGTCCAAGTAGGACTGCAGGTCCGCGCGGAAGACCTCCGGGTCTTCTTCGGGTGAGGAGCGGACGCTAAACGACGGGGTCCAGCTGGCGTCCAGCCCAACCCTGTCCGCGGCCGTGGCCGGGATGAAGATTTCCGCGGCTGCAGACTGCCCGAACGCGGGGTCCTTCTCCGCCCGCTCCAGCACACCGACGATGGTGAACACGCTGGTGGTGCCGTCCACGTCCACGTCGAAGCGGGAGCCGAGGGCGGCGGCAGAATCGCCGTCGAAAAGCGCCTCAACAAGCTCGGGCGAGACCACCGCGACGGGGCGGCGGCCGTCCAGCATGTCCTGCGTGATGCCGCGCCCGTACTGCACCTTCAGGCTGCGCAGGTCTAGCGAGCCGGTCAGCGCGGGGTTGATGCCGACGGAGACGGAATCGTCGCCGGTGCTGGCCTCGCCCTGGCCGGAGACGTCGATGTCCACGCCGCGGATCCGGTCGCCGAATGTGGAGGACAGGTCGTTGAGGTCGTCCAAGCTCATGCCGTCGCGCTCCTCCGACGGTGGGGCCATGCCGAAGCCCGCGAACGGGTCGTCGCTGCCCTCGCCCTCCTCGGGGCGCTCGTGGATCATGACCGGGTAGGTGGTGGTTCCGGCGTCTTCGAGGCCGCCCATGACGTCGTTTTCCAGGGCGCGGCCGAGCGTCATAATGATGATCACGGCCATGATGCCGATGATGATTCCCAGGAGTGTCAGCAGCGAGCGCAGCTTGTTCGTGTTCAGGCTGGACATGGCCAGCCGCATGGATTCGCGGATGTTCATCTAGCTCGCCCCTCCCGGTTGACGCACGCCGGCGATGCGGCCGTCCATCATTTCCACCACGCGTCCGGTCTCTTCGGCGAGCTCCGGGTTGTGGGTAATGAACACGATGGCCTTGCCCAAGTCCTGGTTCAGCTCGTGGAACAGGTCCATCACCATGCGGCCGGTCTTCGAGTCCAGCGCGCCTGTGGGCTCGTCCGCGAGAAGCAGATCCGGGTCGTTGGCCAGGCTGCGCGCGATGGCCACGCGCTGCTTCTGGCCGCCGGAGAGCTCGTTCGGGTTGTGGTGCAGGCGGTCGCCCATGCCCATCCGGTCCAGCAGCTCGGCGGCGCGCTCGTCGCGCTCCTTGCGCTCCACACCGGCGTACATCATGGGCATGGCCACGTTCTGCAGCGCGTCCATGCGCCCGATCAGGTTGAAGTTCTGGAAGATGAAGCCGATGTTCTTGCTGCGGTAGGACGCGAGCTCTTTGTCTTCCTTGGCGTAGACCGGCTCGCCGTTGAAGGCGTAGGCACCCTCCGTGGGCCTATCCAGCATGCCGATCAGGTTCATCAACGTGGACTTGCCGCAGCCGGACGGGCCGACGATGGAGACGAACTCGCCCTGGTCGGCGTAGAAGTCCACCCCGTGCAGCACCGTCAGTTCGCTGGGTTCGCCCTCGTTGTAGGTTTTGACCACATTGCGCATGTCGATGAGCAGGCCGGAATCGGCCATGCCGCCGTGCTTGGAAGCCTCCGTCATCTACTGCTGCCCCTCGGCGGCACGACGGGTGCTGGTGACCGTCACCGTGGCCGTGGTGCGCTCTTTCTTCTCCCGCGCCTGACGCACCTGGTCCGGGTTGAAGTTCGGGTCCGTGATCTCCACGCTCTCGCCAAGGCGGCCCTGGTACTCATCCGGCCAGTTGATCACGATGTCGCCCGGCTTGAGCTCGCCGCCGGTGACTGCGACGTCCACGTCGTTGGAGGCGCCGGTCTTCACCTTGCGCTCCTCGACGGTGCCGGATGTGGCGTCGTCGCCGTCCGTGGCCAGCACGAGCACCTTCTGGTCGTTGTCCTCGCCGTAGACGGCGTCCAGCGGCACGTTCAGCGCGTCCTTCGCCTCGGCGGTGATGATCTCCGCTCGGGCGGAACCACCGAGCAGCAGGCCTTCCTTGTCGCCGGTGACCTCGATCTCCACGGGGAAGGTCACCTCGCTGGACTTGTTGTTGCCCTGCTGCGGCATACCTTGCATCGGGTTCTGGTTGCCGCTGGCAACGGAATCGGACGCCGGCGCGATACGGGTGACGCGGCCCTTAAACGTCTTCTTGCCGGTGGCGGTGGTGGTGAACTCCACCCGGTCGCCCTCCTTGACGTTGGGGACGTCCGACTCGCGCACGTCGGTGCGGATGACCAAGCGGGAGTCATCCGCGATGGTGAGCAGCTTGCCCTGCGGGATGTCGCCCTCGCGCACGTCCACGCTGGTAACCAGGCCCGCCATCGGGGCGTAGATGGTGGATTCGCGCACCTGGTACTCCAGGGTGCCGTCACCGTCGCCGAGCTGGGCAGTTTCCGCCTGGCGCGTGGCGGAATCCAGCTGCGCCTGCAGCTGGTTACCCTCCTGCGCCGCCGCGGACCGCGCCGCAGCTAGGCCCGCCTGCGCGTCCTGCAGCGCGGCCCTGGCCTCTTCGACGCTCAAGCCCGCGCCCACGGCCGCGCCGCCGCCAGCACCGCCGCCAGCGTTCTCTCCCGTCAGCTGCGCGAGCTGCTCGGGGCTCAGCTGTCCAGGCTGGCCGGGCTGCTCCGGAGCCGGCGCGGCCGGCGCTGCCGGTGGCTGCGGCGCGGCCGGGGGCGCTGTCCTAATGCCCAGGTTCGAGGAAATGTCGCCGGCGGCACGCTCAACAGCCGCGATGCCGCGGTTGATCATGCGGGGTCCGCCGTTGGCGGCCACGGCTGCGTCGTACGCCGCCTGCGCCTGATTGACCTGCGCCTGGGCGGCGCGGATGGCCTCGTTGGTGCCGTTGTTCACGCTTTCCTGGTGGGCGTTGAGCGCCGCGCGCGCCTGATCCACCTGCGCCTGGGCGTCGGCCTGCGCGTTGGCCTGCTGCTTCTGCTGCACCTCCAGCTGGCGCTCCAGCTGCTCGGAGTTCATGGAGGCCAAGAACTGCTGCGGCTGCACGCGGTCGCCAGCCTTGACTGCCACCTTTTCCACCTCGGACTGCACCGGAGTGGAGATGTTCACGGAGCGGATCGGCTCGATCGTGCCGTTGACCACCACACTGTCGGACACGCCCTCGTTGGTGGCCACGGTGTAGTCGCCGGGGTTCAGGCCCGCGCCCTCAGCACTGTCGTCGCCGCCTCCGCCGAAACCGCAGGCGCCGAGGAAGAGCGCGGAGGTTGTCACCAACGCAAGCCCCGCGCGGGTAAGACGCTTGTGTCCGGTCGAGTTTTCGGTAGAGGAAGTCAAGAGCTCTCCTTGCCTAACGGTGCAAAACGGGCTTGCGTACAACTCCGCAAACTATACACCCCCCACGTGTCGCAGAAGGAGTGATGGAAAACGCTCCCCACACCGCGTCCGCTGGCAGCATTTCCACAGCAAGGACCGTGTCCGTGGCGTTAATCCGCTCCAGTTGCGTGCGCGGGGCAAACACTACTGCTCCGGCGATTGGGGAGGCGGTGGCGGACCGGAGGACGTCGATACGCATTTTGCCTATCGACGCCTCCGGGACCACCACCGGAGCCACCCCCGGAACCACCAGCGCACTCACGCGCGGGGCGGGCTCGAGTGCCGTGGCAGCCTCGTCGGGGCCAAGCGGCCGGTCGAAGGTGACCAACGCGAAGGAGGCCTCATCGTGGTCGAGGGTTGCGGCGGCCCGCTGGACGTACTGCTGCGCGGTCTCCCCGTTCTCCGGGCCGAGCTGGTCGCCCTGCAGTACTGGCGGGGCAGGCGGGTTGGCCTCGCCGACGAGCCAGAATCCGGCCACGAGCGCGAGCACCAGGGCGAGTGCGCGCATCTAGCCGTTCCGCACCTTATCCAGCGCGGTGCGCAGATCCTCCGGGTACTCGGAGGCGACCTCCATGTACTCGCCGGTGCGCGGGTGGGTAAACCCCAGCTTGGTGGCGTGCAGCCACTGGCGCTTCAGGCCCAGCTCCTTGGCCAGGTTCGGGTCGGAGCCGTACATGGGGTCGCCCACGCAGGGATGCCCCACCGAGGACATGTGCACGCGGATCTGATGTGTGCGCCCGGTTTCCAGGTGGATGCCCAAAAGACTCGCGCGGCGGAAGGCCTCGATGACGCTGTAGTGGGTCACGCTCGGGCGGCCGTCCTGGGTGACGGCGAACTTCCAGCCTGCCGACGGATGGCGCGCAATCGGCGCGTCGATGGTGCCCTCGATCGGATCCGGCAGCCCCTGCACCAGCGCGTGGTAGGTCTTGTCCACCGTGCGCTCCTTGAAGGCGCGCTTGAGCACGGAGTAGGCGGGCACGCTCGCCGCCACGATCATCACCCCGGAGGTGCCCACGTCCAAGCGCTGCACGATGCCCTGGCGCTCCGGGGGCCCGGCGTCCGGCAGGGTAAAGCCCATCGCTTGCAGCCCGCCGACCACGTCCGGGCCTTCCCAGCCCAGCGTCGGGTGCGCGGCCACGCCCACTGGCTTGTCCACGGCGATCACGTCCGCGTCCTGGTAGAGGATCTCCAGTCCCTCCACCAGCTCGGTCACCGGCTGCGGGGCGCGCTTCGGCTCGGGCAGGGTGACTTCCAGCATCGCGCCCGCAGTGACGCGGTCGGACTTTTGAGCGGCAGCTCCGTCGACAAGCACATCGCCCTCCGCCGCCATCTCGGAGGCGACAGAGCGGGAGACTCCGAAGAGCTTGGCTATCGCCGCGTCCACCCGCATACCCTCAAGCCCCTCAGGCACGGGAAGGGCCCGGAACTCACCGCCCATGGTCGCCTCCCTTCATCTCCGCCGCGAGCGTGCCCAGGATGAACACGACAACGCCGACGGTGATCGACGCATCGGCCAAGTTGAACACCGCGAAGTTTCCTACGGAGATGTAGTCCACCACGTGGCCGAACCAGAATCCGGGGTCCCGGAACAAGCGGTCCGTGAGGTTGCCCAACGCGCCGCCCGCAACAAGTGCGAGCCCCAGCGCCTCCCACTTCGAGGTCATGCGCGGCCCGAACCACAGCGCACCCAGCACGAACGCCAGCTGGATCGCGGTGAACAACCAGGTGAGGTTCTCCCCCATGGAAAACGCCGCGCCGGAGTTGAACAGCAGGTAGAAGCGGAACCAGTCCCCGATCACCGGCTGCGGAACGCCGGGCTCCAACCAGTTCAGCATCAGCTGCTTGATCCCCTGGTCCGCCGCGCCAACCGCGAGCATGACCGCCACCACCAGTCCGAGGTAGCGCGGGGTGCGTTGTGCTGTCGTGTCCTGCTTCATCGCCGAACCACTTTAGCCGCTCGCACACGGGCTGCCTGTATTCCGCTGCGCGGGCCAGGTAGCTTTTGAAGAATGTTCCGCACCCTCCGCAGTATCACCGCCGCCGCCACCCTCACCCTCGCGCTCACCGCCTGCTCCTCCGCCGAGGACGATCCGGTGGCCGGGGTGCCGGCATTTCCTATCGACGCTCCTTCGGTCACCCTGGTCAACCCCGGCGAGAACCCGGATGAGGTGCGCTACTCGCCCGCCGCTGAGTGGGATACCTCAGTTGCGGTGTCCTCCGGCGTGGACCAGCACGTGGCAGCTCCGGGCGAGGACGCCGACGCACCCGCCGGTGGCGACGTGAACAAAACCACCCTGCCGCTGACCGTGACCGCCGGCGACGCCCCCGCCCCTTCCGACGGCGAAGAGGACGCCGATTCCCGCATCGACTTTGTGGTCGGTTCCGGCAAGCACTCCGACCTGGACATCGGCCAGGACGTGGCCGCCTCCGAGGGGTTCCGCATGAGTTGGCGCACCGACGACACCGGCCGCGTCTCCACCCTGAAACTGCTCGCGCCTACCGACGCCCCGCAGCGCGGCCTGCAGCACGTCGAGCCCACCCTGCTCGCCCTCATCAACAGCACCGTCGTCTTCCCCGACGAGCCGATCGGCCCCGGCGCGACGTGGACCGTGGAAAACCGCGTCGCAGGCGACGCCTCCATGACGCGCACCACCACCTACACGCTGGTCTCGCGCGACGGCGACGCGCTGACGCTGGACACGAAGGTTGAGGAACGCCCCCAGAACAACACCGTCACCGTAGACGGCCCCGGCGAACTCGAGGGTGAAAGCGTGCAGGTAGATTCCTCGCGCACAACTTCCGAGGGCCAGATCGTGGTGGACCTGTCTCACCCGCTGCCCGTTTCCGGACAGACCGCCTGGACCACTCGCCTGATCTACGGCGAAAACGACAAAGCGCGGGTGGTCCAGGACATCACCCGCGCTGTGCAGTACGGCGCTTAGAGGCCAGGCGCCTGCTCGGCCGGCGCGTCGGCCGGCGCCTGCTCGGCCGGGGCTTCGGCCGGCGCCTGCTCGGCCGGCGCCTCAGGGGCGGCGGGGGCGCCGCTGTTGCACATGTCGGGCACCTGCTCCGGCGGCAGCGTGTTGCTGACCAGGAAGCATGCCCAGCTCTTGGAGATCTTCCAGTTTCCTTCCTCGTTGATGAACTCCACGTCCTCCGCCAGCTGGGATTCGGCGTTCGGGCGGGTGAAGTTCACGGTGGCGAGCACCGAGTTGGCGGTGTAGCCCGGCAACACCGGGTTGACCACCTGGAAGTTCGCCCCGGATTCCTGCTGCGACTGCGTCATCAGGTCGAACAGCTCCGGCGTGGTCTCGCCGCCCTGCACGGTGTTCGCTCGCTCGGCGATCGGCAGGTTCGGGTCGGCAGCGCGCTGCAGCACGGCGTTGAGCTCTTCCGCCGTCGGCATTTCGGCCACCGGGGCGGCCTCGGAGGAGGCCGCCTGGGATGCGGCGGTGGTTTCGGTCGTGTCCGAATCCTCGGAGCAGGCCGTCAGGCTCAGTGCAAGCCCCGCGACAGCTGCGGCTGCGACAAGTTTCGGTGTTTTCACGTGTTCTCCTTGCGTAGCGTAAATCTCTCGCTTCACGTTACTGCACACCCGCAACTTTCTGGCACTCTGTGTGCATGAACGTGTTAGTCATCTCAACCGGCGGCACGATCGCCTCCACTGCAAACGCCCGCGGCGCGCTCGTACCCACCCTCACTGGCGAGGAACTCGTCGCCCGCTGCGGCACCACGCGCCAAGTCCGTGCCATCGACGTGGCCAGCCTCGATTCCTCGTCCATGGGTTTGGCTGAGATCGACATGTTGCGCGAAACCGTGCGCACTTCGCTTCTCGACGACTCCGCCTCCCTCGTCATCACCCACGGCACCGACTCCATGGCCGAAACCGCCCTCGCGCTGGACCTTGTCCACTCCGATTCCCGCCCCGTGGTGCTCACCGGCGCAATGCGCTCCGCCGACCATGCGCACCCCGACGGGCCCGCCAACCTGCGCGGCGCGATCGAGGTGGCCGCCACCCGGCGCGACACCGGCGTGCTCGTCCACTTTGCCGGCGAGACCCTCCCGGCGCGCGGGTTGATGAAGACGCAAACCACCGCCGAGCACGCCTTCACCCTGACCAGCGGCTCGCCCCTGCCCCGCCCCATGGCGGTGCCTCCCGCGCCACTGGCCGAGTTGAACATCCCCATCATCCGCGCGTGGGCCGGCGCCGACGACGCTCTCATCCGCGCGCTCGGGCCTATCGACGGGCTCGTCCTCGAAGCCCTCGGTTCCGGCAATGTGTCGGCGTGCATGGGCGGAGCCGTCGCAAAGCTGCTGCGTCGCGGGCTCCCTGTGGTTGTCGCCACGTCGGTGCCCTACGGCGAGGTGTCGTTCGCCTACGGCGGGGCCGGCGGCGGCTCCACCCTCGGCGATCTTGGCGCGCTGCCCGCCGGCTACCTCAGCGCCGGCCAGGCCCGCATCGCGCTGGCCACCGCGCTGGCCACCGGCGTGGATCCACGCTCACTGCTGTGAGAACCAGTCCTCCCACGCCAGTGAATCCAGCGGGTCGGCCTGCTGGAGCTGCGGGTCGTCCGCGCGCAGGCTCTTGATCCTGCCCGGGCCCGTCGCCCGCGTTTCAAACCGCACCGTCACCCACCCCTTGCCAGCCCCCTGGACCCAGCCATGGCCGTACTCCGGGTGGTAGACATCCTGGGTCGCGCGCCACACGCCGTGCTCCGGAGCAGTCTCCTGGTGCACTTCCGTGTCGAACTGCGTTTCGTGGTCGCTCACCCCGGTTTCGTAGTCCGCCGACACCGGCGCCGGCTTCACAATTGCCTGGTCCAGCTCAGGAAACAGCACATCCTGCAGCGTGTCCTCCAACCCCGAGTACGACACCCCCACCAGCCGGATCGGGCCCACCTCGTCCGGGTAGCGCACGATCCGAAACGCGGTGGCCAGCAGCGTCTCCGCGTCATCGGTGGCGTACGGCAACGTCGCCGAGCGCGACTCGATGCGGAAGTCCGCCATCCGCAGCTTCACCGTCACCGTGCGCGCCCCGCGACCGTCCTTGCGCAGCCTGCGGTGTGACTCCGCTGCCGCCCGCTCCAACGCCGCGTCCACCTCCGGCGGGGTGGTTAGATCCTGCGGGTAGGTGTGTTCCGAAGAGATCTGCTTCGACTCCGCCCTCGGCGCCACCGGCCGCTCATCCACGCCTCGCGCCAGCCACCACAGCTGCTTGCCCACAGCGCCGCCGATGGCAATGTCCAGCTCTTTCTCACTGAGGTTGGCCAGGTCCCCGATCGTTTCGATCCCTGCGGCGAGCAGCTTCGATTCCGTCACCGGGCCCACACCCCACAACTCGCTGACCGGCATCGGGTGCAAAATCTCTAGCTGCCGGTCGTGCGGGATGACGAACACCCCGTCCGGCTTTGCCCGGCCCGAACCGATCTTTGCGTATTGCTTTCCCGGACCGGCCCCGATCGAGCTGGGCAAGCCCGTCTCCTCCTTGATGGCTGCGCGCAGCTCGTTCGACCACTGTTCCACATCCTCCGGGCTCGCCCCGACCAAATCTTCCGGCTCCATGAACGCCTCGTCGATGGACAGCTGCTCCACCACGTCCACGTGCCTGCCGATTACCTCGAACACCCGCCGCGACGCCGCCACGTAGACCGGCCTGCGCGGCGCCACTAGCACCGCCTTCGACCCCACCAGGCGCGCCGCCCGGTGCGTCGGCATCGCCGAGCGCGCCCCGTACTTGCGTGCCTCGTAGCTGGCGCCTGCGACCACGCCGCGGCCCGTTACTCCCGCCACCAGCACTGGGCGTCCTTTGAGCGTCGGCCGGGTCAGCTGCTCGCAGGAGGCGTAGAACGCATCCATGTCGATGTGCAACACCCAGCGGTTCATGTCCACCACTGTGCAACACCGGGACCGCATAGTTCCAATCTCCTCACCCGGCGAACGAATCTCCGGTGACGTACTCCATCCGCCTCGGCTGCTTTCGATTACGCGAGACGAACCGGGCACCGTTTTTGAACGTGAAGAACAAATCGCTTCCCTGGCGCTCGATGGTGATCACTCCGTGGCTCACCTGGGAGTGGCAGCTCGAGCACAGCGGGATCAGGTTGTCCAAATCGGTCATGCCTCCGTGCTCCCACTCCTTTATGTGGTGCATCTCTATGAAGCGCCTATGCGAACATCCAGGCATGGCGCACTGATACCCCCAGATCGCGAGCAGTGCCTGCACCTGGCCGTCTGTAGCGAACCTCCGCGAACGTCCGACACGGATAGTCAGGCCCGTGTCATCCAGCAAGTGCAAACGCACCATCGCATTAGAGAGGTAGCTGCGCACGTCCTCAGAAGGTGCCGAGCGGTTCTCCGGCATCCAACACTGTCCGCTCTGACTCACCATGAGGTTGACCTGCACACCGGGGCTGCGAAGCGGACTCTTCGGGTTGGCGCGGACCATGTCGATCATCGACAACAAAGCCCCGTACACGTCCTGTTTTTCTGGAGGCCCGTAACGCGACACCGAACGCACGATGTCGTCCATAGTGATCTTCGTGCGCTTACGCGGAGCACGGTCCTGCTCTGACGGGACGGCGTCTTCGGCGGCAGCTGCTTCGTCGATAAGCTTCTGCACCTTCTCCGGATCCTGCAGATCATCCGGGTCCACATCCTCCAGACCGAAACTGGCCAACTGCGCCACCTTCAGCGCAGTCAGGAGCTTTTGGCCGGCTACCGCGGGAAGCCTCGCCTCGAAGGCGAGCATGCCGTCATCGCACTCGCGGGCGCGAGCGAAAGGTTCAGTCGGGTCCTCCTCTTTGGGCCTTGCCCCGGCGAGCAAAAGCTGGAGATCAGCAAACGACATGCTCAGTGCTAGTTTGACGTGCTGTTCCTCGTTGTGCTCGTCCAAATACGGGAGAAGGAAGCGAACAGTCGAATACGGCATCACCCCTGATTCGAATGCGTCGTACAAACGCCTGAACTTCCTGAGGGTGTCAGGAAGTTTGTGTGTGAGGCTCTGATCTAGAAGGAGTTTCACCGAT
>ERZ1030944.28-NODE-28-length-44697-cov-8.411586_pt1 | contig 44697 bp, 40 predicted proteins | sample MGYA00518599_ERZ1030944 | MGnify/ENA primary metagenome ERZ1030944 (study PRJEB33718, sample SAMN03159697) | human skin metagenome | collected 2014-05-20 | study: EMG produced TPA metagenomics assembly of the PRJNA266117 data set (Human skin bacterial metagenome and... | reverse complement strand
ATGAGTCCAGAGATGCTCACGACAGCTGAGGTGGCAAGCGTCGCTACCGCGATGAGTGCTACCCGCGCCACGTTGACGTTGATACCCAAGGACTGGACTTCAAATTCTCCCAGGGTAAGCACGTCTAGGGCTTTCCCCGCTAGGAGAATGGCGAGCCAACAAGGGATAACGACACAGGCAACAATTCCAATATCTTTCCATCCCGCGCGCCCGAGGTTTCCGAGCAACCACACATAGACTCCCTCCAGCTTCTTCAGGTCCCGAATCTGGAGATAGCTTTGCAGCGCCCCTGCGAATGCTGACACCGCGACGCCAGCAAGAATGATGACGGTGGGATGCGTTCCGGCTCCCGTGGCAACGAGGTAGGCAATTCCAACCGCCGCCATGCCGCCGATGAAGGCTGCGGGGATCACGCCAGCGCTCGATACCCCAGCCATCATCGCCGCGGTCACGCCGAGGCTCGCACCCGAGGACACACCGAGGAAGTAGGGATCAGCTAGCGGGTTATGGAAAAGAGTTTGGAACACGGCACCGGACACGGCGAGTGTGGCGCCGACGAGGAGCGCATTAACCACTCTCGGTAGACGGATCTGGGTCACAACGGCAAGATCCCGTTCGCTCAGCGTGGAGCTGCCCATGATGTGGCCGACGAGGTCACCGAAGCCGATCCCCAGGGCGCCGGAGGATGTCGCTGCCACGGCTGCTATCAGCAGCAGCACGAGGGTCACGAGGATGACGAGTACTTTGCGGGTTCGCACGATAGTTGAGGTTACCTCTTCTGTAGGTCGGCCTTTTTCTCACAGCGCTCACAGTGCTCTCAGCGCTCGCAAGCATTCCAGTGCAGAGCGACACAAGGCTTGGTGGTCTAGCGACCACGAAAAAATACCTTGCGCGTTTCCTTGGCTCGTTCGCTATGCCAGGCAATTGTCGAAATTCTCATGGGAACAGGCAATCGAGAGCAAGCTATCGACAGCAGGCCATACAGCCACCACACTGTGGCTAGAAGCGACAAAAAGTCTCAGCCAGCGCTGATTCGCGCATGGAGTCGCATTTCTTCCAGGAACCACTTAGGCCAATCCGCCATCCATGCCACAGTGTGATGAGCGTGGTTTCGCGTTAGAGATTATCTGCAATCTGCTGGACAAACTCTGGCAGACGAGGTCCCCAGCGGGAGGAGAGATCCTCATCGAGGGGAATGATCCGGCCTTCCTTGACCGCAGTAATTGCCTGCCAGCCCGGACGAGCGGCAACCTCCTCTGGAGTGAGCTGCTCCGAGGTGTGATCCACGAGGAAGATGTAATCCGGGTCGGAAGCAATAATGGATTCCTCCGTCAGCTGCGGGTAACCACTGGCGTCATCGGGGGCGATAGAGGACAGACCGAACTGGCCATAAACGTCACCGAGGAACGTGTTGTTGCTCACCGTGTAGTAATCAACGGTTACCTCGTGGAAGTAGGTCTTCCCTTCGCCCTTCTTCCCAACTTTTTCCACCGTGTCGGTGATTTGCTTTTCCATATCGGTGGCTACGTCGGTTGCTTCCTCGCTGTGGCCGGTGGCCTCTCCGAGGCGCTCTACCTGCTCGTAGGCTCCGTCAACAGTGGTTGGTGGCAACATCACGAGAACGGGAACACCCACGGCAGACAGTCCCGAGACTAGTTCTGCGGCATCAAAAGAGACCACGACGAGGTCGGGATCGTAGGTCAACAGAGCCTCTGCATTCGTGCTGCGCCCGCTGAGTTCCTCCTCATTCGGGGCCTCTTCCGGGTAAGTCGAATACTTGTCAGCAGCGACGACCGCGTCACCCGCGCCGATGGCATACAACGTCTCCGTCGCACTTGCACTCAGGGACACGATGCGCTCCGGCTGCGCCTCAATGGTGAGCTCTTCCCCATTATCGCTAGGAACGGTCACGGGGAAAGCCCCCGTACTGGCGCTTGATGGTGCGGATGTCTCTTCATTAGACGGAGTGGAGCACCCAGCGATAATGAGCGCGAGAACACTCAGTATTGCGCACACAACGCTGACGAGTGCTGCCCGCGAACGCGATACAGGCGAAGTCAAACGGCCGACGTACGTATCCACAAATAATTTCCTTTCACGAGCTCGTGTTTTTCTGCACATTAGTGTAGGCGGGCAAACGTTTTAACGAAAAGTACCACGACTACCATTTTTTGCAATCCGCCGTATATTCATGGCCATCAACCCGAAACGAGACGTTACGATTGCGCAGTTAAACAGCTATATTTACAGCAACTTGGCATATGTATAAAATTTTGATACAGTTATGCGCATGAAAAGTTGGGTTAAAGGTGGCGCCGTCGCGTGCATCCTCGCGATGGCGACGACGCTCACCGGATGCGTGGTCAATGATGAGGGAGGTCACCCCGAGGGCTGGACGCCCGTTGAGGTGGAGACCGTTCCCGAAATCGCCGCTATGGTTCCGGAAGACATTGCCGCCGATGGCGTGCTGTCCTACGGTACCAACCCGCCGTTTCCTCCCATGGAGTTCAAGAACTCAGCCGGTGAGATCATCGGCTCCGATATCGACCTAGCTGCGGCTGTCGCTAAAGTCATGGGGCTCGAGGCCAAACCTGTGGAGCAGGAGTTTCCGTTGATTCTCCCCGCCATCAGCGCTGGCACCGTGGAATTCGGCGCGACTGGATTTACGGATTCAGAAGAGCGACGAAAGAACTACGATTTCGTCGACTACCTCGTGGCCGGCATCCAGTGGTCCCAGCAGCCCGGTGGCAACGTCGATCCGGATAACGCCTGCGGACTCACCGTTGCTGTGCAGCGTGGCACCGTTTCTGACACCGATGACGTTCAGCGTCGCTCGGAAGAATGTGTAGCCCAGGGCAAGCCCGAGATCCACAAGTTGGCTTACGAATCGTCTGATACCGCAGCTAACGCCTTGGTTCTTGGCCGCGTCGATGCTTTCTCTGCTGACGCACCGGTCAACGCGTACGCCGTCGCCCGTGCCGATGGACGAATGGAGCTCATCGGTGACATCTACGATGCCGCGTACTACGGCTGGGCCGTCAAGAAGGGCTCTGCACTCGCGCCGGCTATGGCGAAGGCTCTCCAGTACCTCATCGATAACGGCTACTACGAAGAGATCATGAGCCAGTGGAACCTGGATGACACATTCATCGACGAAGCCATGATCAATGGCGAACCACTGGATCAAGCTCCAGAAATGACTAAGAACACGAAGTAAAGCTAGGGAAAAGCAATGAACGAACCAAAACCAATCGAAGCTAAACCGTTGCGGCACCCCTGGCGGTGGGTGTTCGCCGCTGTCCTCCTTATCCTGTTTGTCCTGTTCGTCTTCAGCGCAGCGCGCAACGAAGCCTACGGGTGGGATACCTACTTCCAGTATCTTCTGGATAGGCGCATCGCCGTCGCCTCCCTGCACACAATCGCACTGACGGTCATCGCCATGGTGATCGGCGTGGTGCTCGGCGCCATTCTCGCCGTGCTGCGTATGTCCCCCAACCCCGTCCTCAGTGGCTTGGCGTGGATTTACCTGTGGATCTTCCGCGGCACCCCAATTTACGTGCAGTTGGTGTTCTGGGGTCTCTTGGGCTCCATTTACCAGACCATTAACCTCGGCTTTGCAGAATTTGATCTCCAAGGTCTCCTATCCAACATGTTCCTCCTCGCCTGCCTAGGCCTCGGACTCAATGAGGCCGCTTACATGGCTGAGGTTGTTCGTGCCGGCCTCCAGGCTGTACCCGAGGGCCAGTACGAAGCATCGAAGGCACTGGGGATGAGCTGGTGGCAGACAATGAAGCGCACTGTGCTCCCCCAGGCGATGCGAATCATCATCCCGCCGACTGGCAACGAGCTGATCTCCATGCTGAAGACCACCTCCCTTGTTGTCGCTGTTCCGTACACCTACGAGTTGTACGGCAAGGCAACGGACATTTCGTATTCGCTCTTCGAGCCGGTACCGCTCCTCCTTGTCGCTGCAACCTGGTACATCGCTATCACCTCCTTGCTCATGATCGGACAGAGCTACCTGGAGAAGTACTACGAGCGCGGAGCAACCCGAGAGCTCAGCTCCCGGCAACTCGCAGCACTTGCAGATGCTGAAGGCAAACTTCCCGGCAACGTGACTATCAAGGACTAGAAGGAAAATCCACCATGACTTTAATGATTGACGCTCAGCAAGTAGTCAAGGACTTTGGTAACCTTCACGTGCTCAAAGGCATTGACTTGCAGGTGCCGACGGGAACGGTGACCACTCTTATTGGACCGTCTGGTTCCGGTAAGTCCACCTTCCTCCGCTGCTGCAACCACTTGGAGAAGGACACCGCCGGCCGTCTGTACATCGATGGCCAGATCATCGGCTACAAGGAAAAGAACGGCGCTCTGTACGAGATCACCGCGAAGGAGGCCGCAGCCCAGCGTACCGATATCGGGATGGTGTTCCAGAACTTCAACCTGTTCCCCCATCGCACTGCGTTGGAGAACATCATGGAGGCACCCATGGTGGTCAAGGGTGTGCCCGAGGAGTCGGCTAAGCAGCAGGCGATGGAGCTCCTCGATCTCGTCGGTCTGGCGCACAAGGCCACGGCTTACCCCGCGCAGCTCTCCGGTGGCCAGCAGCAACGTGTGGCCATCGCTCGCGCTGTGGCGATGAAGCCGAAGCTCATGCTTTTCGACGAGCCGACCTCGGCCCTCGACCCAGAGCTTGTCGGTGAGGTGCTCAATGTAATGAAGAAGCTCGCCGCAGACGGCATGACCATGCTCGTGGTGACCCACGAGATGGGGTTCGCCCGCGAGGTCGCCGACCAGGTCGTCTTCATGGCAGATGGTGTCGTTGTAGAAAAGGGCACTCCCGCCCAGGTGATTGATCACCCGCAGCATGAACGCACCCAGCAGTTCCTTTCCACGCTGCTGAAGTAGTAGTTTTCCCTCCGCTCCCCCGCACGCAGTTGCGTGCGCGCGGGGGATTTTTCTTTACCAACACGTGCACCGGGAACGGTTCGGGCAGCAGCCCGGATTCACACGGATCCGGATGGTCTCCACTGCTTAGCGCTTTGCTAACTGGTTCGTTTGTTGCACATTTGTTGCACGTTAGTCGAATGTTTATCGAGCTCCGTCATTTACTACGTGCGATCGTTTCCTGACCTCGCTCGTGTGCTGAGCTTAAGCCACATTTCCCCTATCCAGCCGACCAGGCAGTCATGGGAGCATAGACACAATTTCGCTCCTTAAACCAGAAAAGCCGCCCCAGAGGGACGGCTTGTCATCATGCGCCATCATTCGCCCGCTGATTCCCTGCTCCACTGGTAGCCCAGCAGACCGGTACGCGATGCGAGATGGTCAGCTACTTTTCGGCGCGCTTGCGCTCCAGCGCGGCAATGACGTTGTCGGGGAGCATGCCGGTGACATCCCCGCCCAACAGTGCGACCTCCTTGGCAATCGAGGAGGAAATGTAGCCGTAGGCAGGCGTGGTCAAAAGGAAGAAAGTCTCCACGCCGGTCAGCTTGCTGTTGGCTTGTGCCATCGGCTTTTCGTACTCGTAGTCGAGCCCAGAGCGCAGCCCCTTGACCATGGCCGTGATGTCGTGCTTGGTGGTGTAATCCACGAGCAGCCCTTCCCAGTGGTCCACCGAGACGTTGGGGAGCTCGTGCACGCATTCACGGATGAGCGTCAAACGCTCCTCCGGGGTGAACATCGCCTTCTTTGACTTATTCACAGTCACCAGCACGACGACGTGCTCGAATTGGGCAGCCGCACGCTTGATGATGTCCAGGTGTCCAAGAGTTACCGGATCAAAAGAACCCGGGCAGCAAACAGTTGTCATAAAGGATCTATCCCTCCGTCTTGTGGTATACGGCCATATCAAAGCGGGTCGTGCCGTACGTCCTCTTCTTCAGCTTCTGCGTGGTCGGGTGAAAATCATCCGGCCAGTTCGGCTCCGGGGAATCGGTGGACCGCTCAAAAACAACGACGGCCTCGTCGCGTAGCAACGGGCGTAGGGCCTCAACGATCTCATTGACTGTCTCCGGATCGAGGTCATAAGGCGGATCGGCCAACACCATGTCGAAGTGATCGCGGGGAGCCGACGCGACGTAGGTGGAGGCCTTCGTCTCTTCAACGAAGACACCACCAAGACCGACAGCCTTGGCGTTTTCCCGACAAATGGCTGCAGCCTTGGGGTTTGATTCCACAAGAACAGCCATCTCCGCGCCGCGCGACGCTGCCTCAAGGCCTAGGGCACCCGACCCGGCGAACAGGTCGAGCACCCGGCGGTGGGTAAAACCGAAGCGCACGTCGAGGGAGGAAAAGAGCCCCTCCTTAGCGCGATCGCTTGTCGGGCGGGTCCCCTCCTCCGGGACCTTGAGCTTCCTGCCACGCGAATGTCCGGCGATGATCCTTGCCATCTATGCGTCTGCCTTCTCGCTCAGGGTAAGAAGCACATCGCCACCAGCAACATCCGAGAAATCCGCTACGTGGATAGACGAGATGACGCCGGGTCCCGGCGCGACGATGGGTGCCTCGAGCTTGACTGCTTCCACGGAGGCGAGGGGCTCCCCTACCTCCACGGTTTGTCCTTCGGTGACCTTGAAGTGCACGATACCGGCAAATGGTGCGCAAATTTCCATGGCGCCTAGTCTAATCGGTCACCCGCGCTGGCGCGGAACCACTAGGATTTTTCCAAATATTCGGCGACATTTGATCCGATATCTGTGACGAGTTCTTCTGCGAGAATGCGGTCAGCGTGAACGAGCTCGTCGGCGTGTTTGTTCGCCTGTTCAATGAGCTCACCGTCGCGGACGAAGCTGAGTAAGCGAACCTGTTTGTGGCTTCCGGATTGGGAGGTGCCGATGATATCGCCTTCTTGGCGCGTCTCCAGATCGAGGGTTGCCAATGTGTAGCCGTCATTGGTGTCTGCGATAGCGCACAGTCGGGCATACTGCTCGGAGTCGGGAGCTGCGAGCGTGTGGAAGAGGCACCAGGATTCGAATCCGCCACGGCCGATTCGTCCGCGAAGCTGGTGGAGCTGGCTGACACCGAAGTTCTCCGATTCGCGCACCATCATGATGGTGGCGTTGGGGACATCGATGCCGACCTCAATGACGGTGGTGGAAACGAGGACATCAATGCGCCCCTGCCCAAAGGCCGTCATGATTTCCTCTTTGTCATCCGGGTGCAGCTTTCCATGCAATAGGGCGACGGCGAGGTCGGGGTAAATCTGGCTTTCTAGTACTTCGTAGACTTCCTCGACTCCCCCTTCGCCGTCGATACGTGGGCAGACGACGAAGGCCTGGTGCCCCTGTTCTACCTCTTCGCGGATGCGTTCCCAGGCACGGTGCATCCACACTTCGTTTCCTTCGAAAACGACGGCGGAGCGGATTGGCTTTCTGCCACCCGGCAGCTCCGTCAGGAGCGAGACTTCCAGATCCCCGAAGGCGGTGATGGCAATGGTTCGGGGAATGGGGGTGGCCGTCATGGCCAGCAAGTGCGGGGTGATTCCGTTTGTTCCCTTGTTACGCAGTGTGTCGCGCTGTTCCACGCCGAAGCGGTGTTGCTCGTCGACGATAACCATGCCGAGATCGAAGAACTCCACGCTGTCTTGGATGAGCGCATGTGTGCCTACGACGATGTCAGCCTCGCCGGAGATGGTCTTCAGTAAGGCATCTTTCTTTTGGGCAACGGTCATCGACCCCGTAAGACACACCACCCGTGCAGGAACGGCTCCCAGCAGTTGTGTCAGTGAGCGGGCATGCTGCTGGGCGAGAACCTCTGTAGGGGCCAGGAATGCGGTTTGGTGCCCGGCATCGATGACTTGCAGCATGCTGATGAGGGCGACGACGGTTTTGCCGGAGCCCACCTCGCCCTGGAGGAGACGGGACATCGGGGTCGGTTTGGCTAGATCTGCCGAGATTTCTTCCACTACGTCTGCCTGGCCGGAAGTCAGCGTGTAGGGAAGACTCTCGATAAACTGCTGCCGCCGTGAGTCGCCGTCGTCGAGGAGAGCGCAAGGGTGCGCGCGACGGTGGGACTGGTCGTCGCGAAGCAAAGCCATGACGAGCGAGAGACCGAGTGCCTCGTTGTAACGAGCCCGATGTTCGCAGGCGTAGGGAGACACCGTGGTGGGCACGTGCATCCCCCGCAGCATGGTGTCGAAATCCACCATTCCCTCCGGTGGTGTGCCGAGCGGCTCTGGAATACGCGGAGTCTGCCGGAGAACTTCCGAGGTAGCCGCCCACATGCGCATCGATGGAAAGCTGGACGTTCCTCTATAGATGGGAGTCCACGGTGAGGAGGTCAGCCGAAGCAAGATTCCCTCGGCATCCGGATACTTCCCCAACTCCTTTATTTGCCCTGTTCCCTTGTGCTTGGAATTCAAAACGAGGAAGCCGGGGTGCGAGAGCTGTGGCCTACCCTGATACGACTTCACCTTGCCAGTGACAAGGATCCGGGAGCCCTCCAGGAGGACATGGGCCAAGTACGCAGAGTTGAAGAACACGCACGTCACCTCAACCCCACCGTCATCGACGGTAACGTGGTAGATCTTCATTCCCTTGCGCGTGGTCGTTTGCCAGGTACGCGTGATCGTCCCAATGGCAGTAACGATGTCCCCATCGCTCGCGTCAACTAGTGCTGTCCCGTGCGCGGAATCAATGTACCGGCGCGGGTAGTTAAGCAACAGCTCCGTTACGCTCGTAATACCAAAATTCTTCTTCAGCGCACGGCATTCCGATGCCGGCAGCAGATCTGTTAGCGGTCGCGAGTCCTTCCAACCCAGCATGAGTTATTCCACCCCGATTTCAAAAAACGTCTCACTTTCGTGCGTGACCAGGTCTGCAGTTACCTCAGACACGCAGGCAGTGACCTTTTCCATGTCTAATGTGTCGACGGGGCCGATGATAGTCACCACCTCGGCCTGAGGAGTGGCGCATTCCCCAATTGCCTGGCAGACCGCTTCTTCCGCACTGGAGGCAGAAACCTCTCCGTGGCCAACAGAACGCACACACCATGCAGCGGGGTTGCCTGGAGCACGCGTGATTTCTGCGGATGTGACTTGCATAGCTGCTCGCTGCATCGTCTCCACCGCCTGGCTGTGCGGGGCGTGCGGGTCAAACATGCTCACCGCCGCCACGGCCTCCACAAGGTTATTCGTATCGATGACTTCCGCAGTCAGCGGAACCTCTACGGGAATGGGGAGGCCACAGGAAACGTACACCATCGAGGTGCCACGATTATGCGTCAGCGTCGACGCCTCTGGGAAGAACTCGTGGGCTACGTCGGGGACAACTATGTCCACGTGGGACTCGCGCGGGTCTTCCGGTAACGCCTCAATCCGCAGATGCGTCACGGTCCCGCGGGAAAATGCCTCGGTGATGAGCTCCCCCGCCCGGCGCGTGTGTACGTGGATGGTACCGCTACTCGGCGTGTCTCTGGCAACCATGAAGCTGTCCCCGTCGAAAGCAGTGACATCTTCGTCGAAAGTGTCGGATTGGAAGTAGAACATGACCTCCAAATAGCTGCCATGCACCTCGATGTCTGGGGCGATGTGTTCTCCGATACCGCCGGACAGAGCATCGCCGAGGGCGCCGAGAATGACGCACAGCCCGCGGCCACCGGCATCGACAACCCCGGCGCGACGGAGCTCCGCCAGCTGCGACGGGGTTTCAGCGAGAGCCCGGTTCGCGGCGATGATGACGCGGTCGATGGTGGCATCGGGTGCGCTGGCTGCTTCTGCGGCTACGCGCAGGACGGTGAGTACTGTGCCCTCCTGCGGATCGGCGATGGCCTCGGTCACGAGACGGACAGCGGTATTGAGGCTGGAGGCGACATCTGCCAGGTCAGCGCTCGGCCCCGTGACTCCGGCAAGGCCACGGAACACCTGAGAAAGAACAACACCGGAGTTTCCCCGTGCACCGCGCACCGCGCCAGTTGCTAGCGCTTGGGCGATGTCCTGAAAGCTTGCCGTCTCGGAGAGCTGCTCTGCCTCTGCCAGAGCTGCTTGCATGGTGTGGGCCATGTTGGAACCGGTGTCCGAGTCTGGCACGGGGAATACGTTGAGGGCGTTGATCTCCTCGCGGGCATCTTGCAGCGCGCTTGTTGCAAGCCGCGCCCACCGCACGAGCACGTCACCGGTTATCTCCATGTGGTTTATTCTAGGGCAGGCGCCAGTCCACCGGTGCCGCACCAAGACCCTCGAGGATCTCGTTGGCTCGGCTAAAAGGGCGTGAGCCGAAGAAACCGCGCGATGCTGACAGTGGCGAAGGGTGCGGAGAGGTAATACACGGCGTGTCGCCGAGGAATTTCTGTGCGGTCTGGGCATCTCTCCCCCACAGTATGGCGACAAGTGGGCGGTTCCGCTGCGCCAGGGCACGGATTGCCTGCTCGGTGACGTGTTCCCAGCCTCGACCACGGTGGGATGCCGGTTTGCCGGGTTGCACAGTAAGACACCTGTTGAATAGCGCAACGCCTTGCTCACACCACGGCCGCAGATCACCGTCGGTCGGCTTGTCGCATCCCAGATCGCTCGCAAGCTCGGTAAAGATGTTTGCCAAGCTGCGTGGCAGTGGGCGAACGCCGGGGCGGGTGGCAAACGATAGGCCCATGGCATGCCCCGGCGTGGGGTACGGATCCTGACCAATGATAAGGACCTTCACCTGGCGGAATGGGTAGGTGAACGCACGCAGGATGTCTTCTCCCGGCGGCAGGTAGCCACGGCCCGCGGACACTTCCTCGCGGAGGAACTCCCCCATCGCGTGAATCTCACCTTCGACGGGGACAAGAGCTTTCTGCCAGTCGTATTCAATCGGCAATGGTGAATCCATCAGTACGAGTTCCATCCTTCCTTCCACTTGGGGGCTTCTCCACCGATGATGACGGGATCGCTACCTCGTCGAATGACGCGCCCGATCCGCCGGAAGCCCGACACGTTTTCTCCCGTTGTCGTGGCCAAGAGCGTGTGGTCTTCTCCTCCTGTGAGCACCCATTTCCACGGGTCAGTTCCCAGCAGCTCGGCAGCGCGGAGCAGTCGATGATCCGGTTCGATTGCTGCGGGGTCAAGGTCGATGGTTACCGCGGAGCGATCTGCGATGGTGGTCAGGTCGGTGATGAGTCCATCGGAGTTATCGGTCATGGCGGTCGCGCCCGTAGCGCGAGCAACAACCCCGCGGTCGGGCATGAGGGGCGGGGTGCAGTGTGCACGGATGAGTTTCAGGAACTCGACGGGGACATCTTCCCGACCGAATTTCTTTAACAAGTCGAACCCCGCAGCCGAGTAGCCGATGCGCCCGCAGGCAATGACGCTTTGCCCCGGACGCGCCCGGTTGAGGAGCAACGGTGGCTGGCTTCCTCCGAGAGAACCGACGGCAGTAATGGTGAGGACAATGGAATCGCCTGCGGTGAGATCGCCGCCGACGAGCTCTGCGGAAAACTCTTGGATCCTCTCGTACATTCCACGCGCGATGCCAGTTACGAGGCTGAGCTTGGTGCTCGGCGGCGCGGAGAGCGCCATGAGGACAGCGATGGGGCGCGCCCCCATAGCCTGGATATCCGCGAAGTTTTGTACGACGGCCTTATGACCGATCTCCTCGGGGCTCGACCACTCGAGGTTGAAATGGCGATTCTCCACCAGCGTGTCTGTGGTGACAACGGTGCGCGTGTTAGGCGGTCCGATGTTGAGGACGGCAGCGTCGTCGCCGTTTATCATGCTCGGGGCCACTTCCTGGATGGCCGCGATGACTCCTTTTTCCCCTATCTCTGCGAGGGTTGGTGTGTTTAGGTGCTCGTTAGTCACACCGGCTACCCTAGTGCCTATGGAACGCAAAAACACTCCCATGGTGATCGCATTGGTGCTTGCTGTGGTCTTTGTCCTGGCCGTGATCTTCGGCGCCAAGTTCGTCTACAACAAGGCGGCCAGCGCGCCAACAGTCGTCACTGACCTCGGGTATGAGGAGGCCAGCTCTGCTGAGTGTCAGAACTTTGTCGACGCCCTTCCAGACAAGGTCGGCGGTTTCTCCCGCGTTCCTATCGCTGAGCCGGTACCTGCTGGTGCTGCTGCCTACACGCACGGCCTGGAGGATGAGCTCACGATCCGTTGTGGTGTCCCGTCCCCGGACTACGCTTCTCAAGCTGACCACGTAACCGAGAACTCCTCCGCGCAGTGGCTCCGCGTCAGTGATAACTCTGGCAACGCCACCTGGTTCACGTTGAATACCTCCCCGGCAATCGCTGTGACGGCCCCGGAATCCAGCAACGCGAAGAAGGTCACAGGTGGCCTCGATGAGGCTATCGCCACACTCAATCACACGGAGTCCGATCTTCCCGCCACGCCACTTGCTCGCCTTGGTTCTGCTTCCGACGACCAGTCGGATGCCTGCACGTCCCTGGATCTTCCAGAGACCTACGGCGATCACACGCTCCCGGCCCGCCCGGCTTCCCCTACGGATTCGTGGCTTTACACCTCTGATACGCGTAACCCCATCGAGGTGCGTTGCGGGGTGGAGATGAGCCCCGAGTACGGTGCCGGTGCCCGCCTGACACAGCTTGATGGTCGCCCGTGGTTCACTGATTCTTCCGGGCTCCGGTGGTGGTCTCTCGGCACCCCGACCGTAGCGATCTTTGCACCGCTGGACCTCGCGGAAAACGTACTTGCTGATGTGTCCCGGCAGATCGGCCCCGCGGATGAAGCTAACGAGCCCGCACAGGATCAACCTGCAGGCCAACCCGCGCAGTAAGACGCACTTGAAGCGACAGTAAGACACAGACGAAAGGGGAGGAACCGAGTGGTTCCTCCCCTTTCGTCTGTGTCTATCCAGTTCGCTTAGCGCAATCCTCGCCACATCCATGTCACATCACCGGCTGGTTTAACAGGACTGTGACAGGACGGAGGTGTGCGCGTGTGGCCGCTCGCGGTTTACTTGGATAAAGCCTGCTCTACAAGGATGTGCAAAAGTTCGCCGTAGCTCACGCCCTCGGCTTGGAATACCTGCGGGTACATGGAGATCGGGGTGAATCCCGGCAGAGTATTGATCTCGTTGATGACAGGCCCCTCGTCGGTGACGAAGAAGTCCACGCGGGCAAGTCCTTCGCAGTTGAGAGCCTTGAAGGTCTGCACGGCGATGTCCTTCACGCGGGCGATTTGTTTCTCGCCAATGCGCGCAGGGATGTGCGCGGAGACTTGCCCATCAAGGTACTTGGCAGAGAAATCGTAGAATCCTGCTTCGCCGTCTTCGGTGCCGATGAGCTCAGCAGGAGCGGCTGCCACAACGCGACCATCCGGGTACTCGAGCACTCCGCATTCCACTTCGATCCCCTTGATTTCTTCCTCGATAACGACCTTGGAGTCGCTCTCGCGGGCAAGCCGGATCGCTTCCTCGATGCCGGAGGGGTCTTCAACGCGGGAAATACCGATGGACGAACCACCGCGGGCTGGCTTAACGTACACGGGAAATTCCAAGCTGCCCGGAACAAACTCATCGCTGGGGCCGAGAACCAGATCCTTGCCAATGGGAAGACCTGCAACCTGGCACAGCTTCTTCGTGTACTGCTTATCCATGCCACAGGCAGAAGCGAGCACGCCATTGCCCACATACGGCACGCCAGACAGCTCAAACAGGCCCTGGATGGTGCCATCTTCGCCGTTAAGACCATGCAACACCGGGAAAATAACATCCACGGTGGCAAGAACCTCGCTCGTTTCCAGCAGGCGAACTTCGTTCTTGTGTAGAAAGACCTCGTTTTCCACGGTGACTTCCGGAAGTGTATCCGTCATCGTGCGCGGATCGCCTGTTGTCCACGTCCCATCGCGGGTAATGCCAACGGGGAAAACATCGTAATCGACGAGGTGATCCATGATGGCACGCGCAGAGATGCACGAAATGGAGTGTTCGGTGGACTTGCCACCGTAAATAACGGCAATTGTGGTCACTTGTTCTTACTCAGCCTTCTTCGAGCGGCCCATGAGGGCAGTAATCATTTCATCAACGCTTACAGCATTGTGGCATACCCCATACACAGCCTGCGTAATGGGCATCTCCACACTGTGAGCCTCCGCCAGGTGGTACACGGACTCCGAAGATATTACTCCCTCTGCCACCTGCCCATGCGTCGCCTTCGCTGCGTCTTCCAGGCTGTCTCCACGGCCAAGTCGCTCACCGAAGGTGCGGTTACGGGACAGTGCAGAGTTACACGTCGCTACCAGGTCCCCAAGACCCGCAAGACCTGCGAAGGTGCGGGCATCGGCGCCGAGTTCCACCCCCAGGCGGGTAATCTCCGCCAGCCCGCGGGTGATAAGCGTTGCCACGGTGTTCTCCCCTAGCCCTTTACCTACGGCCATGCCGCAGGCAAGCGCGATAACGTTTTTACAGGCACCACCGAGCTCCGCACCAATGACATCGGTCACGGTGTAGGGCCGGAAGTACGGGGCGCTCACTGCCGCTTGAATGACCTTGGCATGCGAGTGGTCACTGCACGCGATGACCGTGGCTGCAGGCTGCTCCATTGCAATCTCGCGGGCGAGGTTCGGTCCGGATAGGACGGCGATCTTGTCTTGGGGGTGGCCGGTCACCGTGGCGATGACCTCGCTCATCCGCAACCCGGTTCCGTGCTCGACACCCTTGGCCAGAGAAAGGAGCAAGGTGGATGCCCCGATGAAAGGTTTCCACTGCTCAAGGTTTCCTCGAAGGCTTTGCGACGGCACACCCAAGACAACGATGTCCGCCCCTGTCAGCGCTTCTTCGGCATTCGAGGTGGCCGTCACCGACGGCGGGAGTGTGAGGCCGGGAAGATAATCGGAGTTTTCCCGCGTGATTTGGATCCTGCGTGCCGCCTCATCGCGGCGCGCCCACAATGTCACCGTGTTGCCGGCATCGGCTGCGACCTTGGCCATTGTTGTCCCCCAGCTACCGGCCCCCATAACTGCGACGTGCATTAAACGGTTCCTTTCCACGGTTCGTAATGAATTAAGGGTAACTTAAAAGGCATGTCCAAGTCACCACACGAACAAGACAAAGACAAAGCACACTCACTTAACGTCACCGGTCGCTTTCAACAGATCCCTGCAAAACCAGGCAAGGACGTCAAGCGACCGACTCTTGCTGCCGGTGCCGTGTTGTGGAAAGGCGATGTCACCGACCCGCGCGTGGCAGTCATCCACCGCCCGTGCTACGACGACTGGTCATTAGCCAAAGGCAAACTCGACCCGGGTGAATCCCTCCCCGTCACCGCAATCCGCGAAATTTTTGAGGAGACGGGGTACACCGTCCGGTTGGGCAAGCTCCTCGGGCGTGTCAGCTACCCGGTTCTCGATCGCACCAAGATCGTCTACTACTGGACGGCGAAGGTCCTCGGTGGACACTTCACCCCGAACGACGAGGTCGATGAGATCCGCTGGCTCACCCTGGAGGAGGCCAAGGAGCTCCTGACCTACGAGGTCGACACCCACGTTTTAGAAAAGGCCGACAAGCGCTTCCACCTCCCCGCAGAATCCCGCGTGCTTCTCGTCCGCCACGCCAAGGCGCATGACAGGAGGAAGTGGGCAGGCGACGACAACCTGCGTCCGCTGGAGAAGAAGGGTCTGCGTCAGGCGGAGATGCTTGTTCCGCTGCTTCTCGGCTTCCGGCCGGAGAGGGTGTACTCCGCAGTCCCGGATCGCTGTCAATCGACTGCTGCACCCATTGCCGAAGAGGTCGGGGTGTCTGTGCACGTCGATCCGCTGCTTGGCGACGACGCTCAGCCCGACGAAGCAATTGCCCGCTTCGATGAGATCATCGCGGAAGGTGGTGTCTCGGTGGTTGTTTCCCAAGGCGAACGCATCCCGGCGCTTCTGCAGCACTACTCAGACACAGGCAGGCTTCCCCTGCCGATGGACGAGGTTAAGTGCAAGAAGGGTTCCGTGTGGGTGTTGTCCTTCAATGGTGGTCAACTCACGGGTGCCGATTACCTCGCGAGTGCCCTGCCTGTGAAGTAGTGGTAAGGGTCGTCCCCGGTCGACCCGCCGCCTCTGCTGCACCGTTGCACTGCCACACTGCGCAATACAGCCACACTGCCACAGTGCAACCTTGCGACATCATGACAACGAAAACCGCTCACCTGTGTTTACAGACACTGATGAGCGGTTTTTGTTCTTCCCGCTGGCCCGGGAATTTTTCGCCGGAAGCGCGTTTTCTACAGCGCGCGTGCTCCAGCGAATGGAGAAGAGAATTTCCAAAAAGGAGCTGAACGTAGCTTACGCAGCTAGTTCGGCTAGCAAATGACGAACAAGCAGGTCGATGTCGTGAGCGGCATTGCGCATCGCAGCTAGCCCCTTACCGGCGGGATCTGCGACGTTCCACTCGACGTAGCGCACGCCGGGCAGATTCGGGTATTCGTCAACGCCGAGAAGCACAACGACATCGGAGAAGTGCACTGTCCGTGGCGTATCGTTCTTTTCGTAGAGCACGTCGCCGGATACGCCCATCTCATCAAGAACAACGAGGACATCCGGATCCACAGGATCACGGCCGTCGATGCCTACCGTACGGATAAAGAGGTTCTCCCCTGCGTAATGGCGAGCAAACGCATAGGCCAGCTGCGCACGAGCGGAGTTATGGCGTGAAGCAAAGAGAATTTCTTTGCGGACCGTCCCCATCGACTCGAGGGATTCGCGAGCCTGGCGTTCAACAAGAACAGGAATAAAGGTGTCGATGCGAGCATCCTCGCTCACCTCGGCGATCGCATGGTCGACTACGCCATCAATAGTGTCGGAGTCGACAGAACCCCCGTAGTAGCGGTGCATGTCTTCCCGAACGATGCGGAAACGATCAACTAGTTGTGCGGTCATTTTTCTCCCTTCCATGTGCGACGATCCACGGTGTGCGTGGATGTCACGTATTCCCCTGTTTTCTTTTTGTTAACTTGTTGTTAACCTTAGCAAAATTCTAGAGAATGGGAAAGAAAGACACGCTCAGAAATGCTTTTAGGTAGTTCCTAACGGAAATCAAACACCGATTAAGGCAACCTGACACACCCTAGCCCCACCCCTAAGTTAACTTTGAATTAACTTTGTGCCGGAGCGAAGAAAAAACGGGATGGGCACCAACGGCACCCATCCCCTTTCCATGAGATGTTTTCATTCACTTGTACGCCTACAGCCTCTTACCCACATCGTGTAATTCTGCTGCTGGCTAAACCTCGGTCGCACTACAAAGTCTTCGGTTTAAAGTCCGGCCGCGTCTTTTCATAGGCGCTGATCTCATCTTCGTGTGTGAGGGTGACGGAAATATCGTCCAGGCCTTCGAGCAGGCGGTGCTTCGTCTTCTCATCGATCTCAAAGGGCAGCACATACTCACCAGCTCTAACGGTCTGCGCCTCCAAGTCGACGGTGAGCTCCAACCCGGGCGCCTCCTCCATGAGCTTCCACAGCAGTTCGATATCGTCTTGCGACATCAATCCTGCGACAAGACCGGCCTTGCCAGAGTTGCCGCGGAAAATATCCGCAAACCGAGAGGAGAACACTGCTTTGAAGCCGTAATCCATGAGCGCCCATACGGCGTGTTCACGGGAGGATCCTGTCCCGAAATCGGGACCGGCGACAAGCACCGACCCATTCGTGTATTCCTTCTTATTCAGCACGAAGGCCGGATCTTGACGCCAGGCCGCAAACAGTGCATCGTCAAAACCCGTGCGGGTGACGCGCTTCAGATAGACGGCGGGAATGATCTGATCGGTATCCACATTTGATGTCTTCAGTGGCACGCCCACACCGATGTGAGTTACAAACTTTTCCATATCCGATTCCTTTATCCGTTTCCTAAAACTTCAGCCGTTCAGCTCTTATACCGCCGCAGAGTTAAGGTCTGCCGGGGCTGCCAAATGTCCGGCAATGGCGGTAGCCGCAGCAACCGCAGGGCTCACCAGGTGGGTGCGCCCGCCTTTGCCCTGACGCCCCTCAAAGTTACGGTTCGATGTGGAGGCGCTGCGCTCGCCAGGCTTGAGCTGGTCGGGATTCATGCCTAGGCACATGGAACACCCCGGCAGGCGCCACTCAGCACCGGCATCGGTAAAGATTCGGTCTAGGCCTTCCTTTTCCGCCTCCAGCTTGACGCGATAGCTGCCAGGCACGACGAGCGTCCGTGTGGTGACACTGCGCCCCTTCATCACGTTGGCTGCTGTCCGCAAATCCTCAATTCGGCCATTGGTGCACGAGCCGATAAATACTGTGTCTATAGCGACGTCGCGCATGGGGGTTCCGGGTGTAAGACCCATGTATTCCAGCGCCTTCTCCGCGCTTGCCTGTGCTTCGTCGCCTGCGAAGTCCTCGGGGTATGGGACGGAATCAGCAAGCGGTACACCGTGACCGGGGTTCGTGCCCCACGTAACAAAGGGCGTAATGGCCGAACCATCGATGTCCACAACAGTGTCGAATTCTGCACCTTCATCGGTGACGATGGAGCGCCAGAATTCCACTGCCTTGTCCCAGTCTTCACCCTTCGGTGCGTGGTCGCGCCCCTTGAGGTATGCAAAGGTTGTTTGATCGGGCGCAATCATGCCGGCGCGGGCCCCGGCTTCGATAGACATGTTGCACACAGTCATGCGCTGCTCCATCGTGAGCTTCCGGATAGCAGAGCCACGGTACTCAATGATGTGCCCCTGCCCGCCACCGGTGCCGATCTTGGCAATGATGGCCAAAATGAGATCCTTTGCGGTCACACCCTCTGCCAGTTCACCGGACACGTTTATCGCCATCGTCTTCAAGGGCTCGATCTGCAGGGTCTGCGTTGCCAAGACGTGCTCAACCTGCGAGGTACCGATGCCAAAAGCAATCGCACCGAACGCGCCGTGAGTGGACGTGTGAGAATCGCCACAAACGACAGTCATACCTGGCTGAGTAAGACCCAGCTGCGGGCCAACAACATGGACAATACCCTGCTCCTTGTCGCCCATGGAGTGGAGCCTCACTCCGAATTCTTCACAATTCTTGCGCAGCGTTTCCACCTGCGTGCGCGACACGGGGTCCGTGATCGTCGTGGCATCTGTGGGAACATTGTGGTCCTCGGTGGCAATCGTCAGATCGGGGCGACGAACCTTTCGACCCGCCAAGCGAAGACCGTCGAAGGCCTGCGGTGATGTCACCTCATGAAGGAGATGAAGGTCGATATAAATAAGTCCCTCAGCAACCTGATGAGCTTTCCAAACCTTCTCTGCCATCGTTAATGGTTTCAAAACTAGCCTCCCACGGAATGGAATGTTAATATCGTGTCATGGGACAGTATAACACTGGCAAAAGCGGCATTAAGGTTTTGGACCGGACGGTGTCCATCGTCTGGGCGGTCGCGGAAGAACCGCACTCACTTTCAGAACTCTGTGACATCACAGGTTTACCACGAGCAACCGCCCACCGCTTGGCAACCGCACTCGAGGTTCACTCGATCCTCGCGCGATCAACGGACGGTAAGTGGGTCATCGGCCCCGCTCTCACTGCACTGGCCTCCGGTTCCACGGATAAGCTAATCGACGCTGCCGTCCCCATCATGACCTCATTAATGGAAGACACAGGAGAATCCGTGCAGCTGTACCGCCTCACAGGAATGCAGCGCACATGCATCGCAGCCCAAGAGCCACCTTCAGGGCTGAAGTACACGGTTCCAGTTGGTGCGCGTATGCCACTCACAGCAGGCAGCGCTGCACGTGTGTTCGTTGCGTTCTCTGGCCCCACGCTCCGAGACCGGATCCTCGAAAATGCCGTCTACACCGAAGAAACGGTAGACCGCGTCCGAGAACAGGGCTGGAGCGATTCCAAGAACGAGCGCGAAAAGGGATTGGCCAGCGTGTCCGCTCCGGTATTCAACCCCACCGGAGACCTGGTCGCTGTCCTCAGTCTGTCCGGACCGTCTGAGCGCTTCGACGGCAAGCAATACGTTGAGCCACTTCGCTCTGCAGCACGCTCCCTCGGGACACTCCTCTGAGAAAAAAGGCGTCCATCACTTTCAATCACGGTTGTTCTGCGGAGGGAACCAGGAACGGCTCCGACACCTTTACGTCACATTCGTATCTACTCACCTCCGCGACACCTAGGTAACGCTTGATCTTTTATTGGTCCTATATATGCTCTCCGGATCACCTGGTGAGGCCGTATTGCTGCCGATTTGTTACTGAATTACCCGCCGAAGGGCGGATTACCAAGTAGAACTACGTCACCACATAAGGCCGTCTTGCCACGTGAGAGGGCCTTTAAAAATAAACTCGAGAGCATGTAACCAACCGTTCGGATGCGCACGGGGCGCGACCCCAGGGGCCGTCGAAGAATCGTCGTGAACGGATTATCCAGCAAAGAAAGACGAGAAAGACTAGTTTCTGCTTGACCTCACTGCTGAAAATGACGCCACACAGGGAGACAGCGAGACAATAGACCAAACTGTTACCCCCTTTCAGCACACAGGTTTCTAGAAATTGCTTTCCAAATAGCTCTGAATAACTTGATACAGTAGATTGAAGTAGGAAAATTTTAGGACCAGTTTCCGCTTCGCCGAGACACGGATCACAGATTAACGAGGACAGGCAGTGAATTTTTACCGCACCAGAAGCCGGGCTGAGGCTCGAAACCGAGTTATTTCCGCAGGTTACGAAATCGTTAGCAACCGTGGTTTTGACAACTTGAATCGGCAAAAGCTGGCCCTAGTAGCAAAAGTGAGCGAAGGAGACATCGCGCAGATCTTCCCCTCCGATGATGATCTCCGCCAGGAGTTGCAGTCTGAGTTGGACGCAACCATTATCCGCTTCGGAGACTATGAGCTAGGAAAACTGCCCAACAATGCCTCCCCCTTGGACAAATTGAAGACTATTGGCCGAGCTTACTTCTCCTTCTCCCAGGAGGCACCAGATGTTTTTGGTGCATTTATCTCAACTCCTTTCCACACGCATTTCCCCAAGGACTTCGAGGAAGATTTCAACGCTCTTAATATGCGCCCGACGATTACGCGTGTGTTGGGCTACGCCAGAGACATGATCATCGAGCTCGACGGTCCGCGAGATGCTGATTACCTGGTGAAAATTGGGCTGGCATCCTATGCAGCCATTCACGGCATTACACATTTGTGCACGTTCGGCATTTGCCGTTTCCTTAGCCCGGTTGCAAAGAAGCAGCTTCTCCAAGGATCACTGGAGTCCCTGACCTCCGGTATTATCCGCTCCATCAAGAGTGGCGGTGCCGAGGTCATTGAGCCGACAAAGCTCGGTGGCGATATCCCGTTCAATGCAGTGCCGAAGGCCCCCGAGTTCCCCCGTGGCAACGACGACGAGAAGCAGGTCGCCATGTACCGCGGTCTCATTGATCTCGTGTGGGATTACGACCAGGCTCACGTGGATCTGCCCACCGTAGCCGAATACGCCGGTCTGTCTAAGACGGACGTGCTGCGCTTGGCTGATGGCTCCGACAAGCTCCTCAAGGAAGTTGAGGATTACCTCGACAACCAAGATCAGGGCTTCATCGGAGCACAGTGCTTCTCCCTACCTGGGGGATCCAACGCCTTCTCCTACCTCAAGGCTGCCGGGTTTGGTTACGTGACATTCGCTATGCACGATCCAATCGGCTGGAACGTTCTTATCGAGATCGCGTCTGGCGCTATCGTGCCTGCCGATTTCGAGAATTTCGACCAGAGCGAGCGCATGGGTGTCGCCTACACCTTCTTGATGGAGCTCACCAAGAAGGCCATTGAGAACTCCGACACCCCACGTCAGGCTTGGATTCTTTACTCGCAAGTATTCTCTGCCTGGGCATCCGCCCACGGCTTGGCACACCTCTTCTCCACTGGCCCACTGAAGGACATGAGCGAGGACACCAAGCTCGAGTTGCTGAGCCCTGTTTTCGACATCGTCGTCCAAGGCCTGCTCGGCACCCTGAACATCGAGTCCACCGGCGAACTGAAGGAGTAGCCAGCACAGCTGGCTCCGCCCGCTTTCCAGAAACAACACGACGAGGTCTCTCCCCTTTCGGGAGGGGACCTCGTTTGTAGTCTGGAGTCTGTAGTTTGTAGGTCACAGCCGATGAAAGAAGGCTTCTGCCGGAAGGCGTCATTACGCGCCCCAGTTTCTGGATGCGTCTAGACATCTAGACATGGCCACCGTGGCAGTGACAAGGAGGAGGATACTAAGAGCTTGGCCAGTTAAGAGCCTCGCCGGGCTCCTCCCATCTGAGGGCGCAGCGCTAACGGTAACTAACAGACAGGCCAGAAGCAGAGTTCCTCACTGCTTGCAGATTTTGTGGCCTTCGCGTTTACGTGAGTTCCGTTTGTGTGAATTATCCGTGCCAGCCGATGGCGTGTAGATAGGTGCTTGCACCAGCGTTTGTCGTAAAGCGATTGACAAGAAGGCGGGGCCTGCGGCGCAGCTCTTCAAAGACCTTCGGGCGAGACTCCATATGGAACTTGTTGATGAAGGAGGCTTCATTCTCGTTTGCTTCCGGGGAGGCAGCCCACTGCCCGTTTCCCGTCTGCGCTTTGAGGTTCTTGATGCCCTCAAGGCAGGCTTCAAGAGAATAATCGAGGAAGAAGACACCGTCGCTCACATCGAGGAGCTGACCGAGCACATTGAGATATGTTCCACTGATGATCCAGTGGCCGACATCTAGAGCCTCTTTAACCTTTGGGAAGAAATCCTCGTCGCCCACATACGTGCCATCCTCATTCCAGTAAAGGGCATCGAGGTGAGTGACAGGCAGACCCGTGACGCTGGATAATGCGGAACTGAAGGCACGCTTGCCGGATCCAGGTGAGCCAATGACGATAAGTTTATCCACTACGCCATCACTCCTATCTTGAATCCTATTGAACCGTTATACCCAGGAAAATTTGACAAGGTAAAAAATATTTTCGCTGATGAAAATTTTCTTTCTCTAATGTACATCAGTTCACTGCCCCAGCAAAGTAATAGGCGGTTGCTTAAAGTTGCTTCACTGCAGGCAAAGCCTAGTTTTTATGCATAGAAAAAGTGCTCAACAATCGTTAAACTCGTCCTTATTGTACCCACACCATAATCTTCCTGAGAGCAGACTGCACGGTTTCCTTATCTACCTGAGGAGAAGCCCCAGAAAGCTCCAGCTTCATATTAGCTTTTTCTATTGCGTTTCGTCTGTTTGCAACCCTCATGAACTCGTCTTCTTGCCGTGCCCACATATCCCAAAAGTCGACAAAGCCGGGATCCCTTGCCAGCGCGCGTTCCTTACGGATGGCACCGGGCACCTCTGTCCACACAGTGAGGCACCCGTTCTCCCTGTTCACCGGTTCCCCACTGCACTTGGCAGCCCTGTATCTATCACGGGAAGCTTCTACATTGCTTTCGGTGAGGGCACCCACACCTTCGATCACGAGATTCGACTCGGGGTCAACATCCACCCACTGGCCTGGTTCGTTTTTCACCCAGTCCCATCGGAAATATCCCGGGTTATCCATACGAAGAACGGAATCTTTCACCATCTCTGAGCCCTCCACAAGCCCGCCCCATCCGGGGTAGAACTCATCGAGGTGAATGACGCGAAAACCGGTCTCCTCCCCCACGAGCTGAGCGAAAGTTGTCTTCCCAGCGCCTGACCGGCCGTCGATAAGTATGGTGCGAGCCATTTACCCAAACACCCCAAAGAGACGGAACGAACCGGTGGCAATAGACACTACGATAGGAACTGCCGCGAGCACTGCCGTCAATGCGAGCGCCACGGCATCCTTCGCGTGGAGCGCAGACGGCGCCGCCCACGAGCGCTGATTAGCGTAGGAGAATCCACGCGCCTCCATCGCCACGGACAGCGTCGAAGCCCGCCGGAGAGATTGAACAAGCAGGCCGAAAGCTAGAGTGGCGGCATTACGGAAACGGTGGCCAAAGCCCCGTTGATCAATGAGGCCACGGGAGCGTCGCGACTGGTGCATTGCATGCAAGTCCTCCCGCAGCGCAGTCAGCATCTGTAGTGCCGCGACGGTGCCCAACACAAAACGAGCGGGCAAATGGAGGACCTGGGCAAGCGAGCGGCCGAGATCGGTGGGATCCACCCCGTGGGAGACCAATACCACCGGCATCCCCACGGCCAGAACACGGACGAAAATGCCCGCGGCCAACGAAAGTGAATTGTCGGTCACCTGCGCCGTAAGGAACGACAGGTAGGTTTCTCCGCCCGGCTGCCCATACAGCATCATGGGGATAGCGCCGAGGGCTGCTGCAATGAGCAGTGGAATGCTTCTTTTTGCGACCAACCCCACCGGCACGCGCAGCACAGGTATTGCCAACAGCTCAATCGCTACAGCGACGGTTGCCGATACCCAATCGACGGTGAAGAAAAGCGGCAGCGTGAAGATAAACACCATGAACAGTCGCGTCACGGGGTTCAGCCCCATGGGATCGACCTGCTCTGGACGTACAATTGCAGTACTCATACCAAGACCTCCACATGATCGCCGAGACTCTGCTCAAACACCGGGTCGTGCGTAATCGAGCACACGGTCACTCCATTGTGTGTGAGCTCACGAATGAGCTCCACGAGTTCCACGAAAGTGGTCCGATCCTGACCGAAGGTTGGTTCATCCAACATGACCAACCGTGGCGCATTAGCCAACGCAGTAGCAACGGACAGCCGACGCTTTTCCCCGCCGGACAGTGTGAACGGGTTGGCGTCCAGAACGTGTCCGAGTCGCAGCCTCTCCACCAACTCATCCACGCGAGCATCGTCTGCGCCACCCATGGCTAGCTCCGCAGCTACCGTGCGAGAAACAAACTGGTGCTCCGGGTTCTGAAAGACGTACCCCACCCGGCGCGCCAAGTCCCGTGACCGCCACGTGTGGGGCAAGCCGGACAAGCCGTCGCTCAGTGATGGAGATAGACTCATGTGTCCGCCACGGGGCTTTTCCAGCCCCGCCAGTGTGAGAGCCAGCGTTGTCTTGCCGGTGCCGTTTGCACCACGAATGACTGTGGAGTAGCCCTCGGGGAGGCACACAGACCGTGGCGGACCCCAGATGGTGCGTAGAGCCTCCGTCTCGATGAGGTTTCTCGTTCCTGCGGCAACGGTAAGGTGTGGCGGAAGGTCGAAACGGGCAACGGCGTCCTCCGGCAGGATGCGTTCGATCCCCTCCTTTTCCATGCGGTACACGGTGTCCATGAGCGGTATCCAGCGCTTGGGTGCATGCTCGACGACGATGAGTGTTGCCCCTACAGAGTGCGCCACTTTATCCACGGCTCCAACGATGTCTTGGGCGCCTTCTGGGTCAAGGTTCGCGGTGGGTTCATCGAGGATGATGATGTCTGGTTTCATCGCGAGGATGCCGGCGAGAGCCAGTCGCTGCTTCTGCCCGCCGGACAGCTTGGATGCTGGATGGTCGAGGGGAACGGTGAGACCAACAAGCTCGAGTGCTTCGTAGACACGTTGCCAGATCTCGTCTGGTGCGATACCGAGGTTTTCTGCGCCGAACGCGACGTTGTCCCCCACCCGGTTACAGATGACCTGTGAGTCCGGGTCTTGCAGCACCATTCCTACCGATCCACGGACGGTAAGCTCGCCTACCTGTGCACCCTCGTCATCGCTGGTGAAAAGACCGGCGATGAGTGAAAGAAGGGTGGATTTCCCTGCGCCGGAGTCGCCGGTTAGGAGTACGCGTTCACCTTGCCGGATAGTAAGGTCAAGGCCGGAAAAGGCGGGAACTCCACGTGATGCGTGCGTGTATCCCAGGTCCTCCGCGTGGATGACGACCTCGTTTATCGAGGATTCACCCGCGTTATGTCCCGTCAACGTTTACTCTCCACATTCCATTTGTTGTTTTCCTGTGCTGTCACATTCAATCGAGCCACGAGACTTTCTCCGAAACTGCAGAAGTAGAGCCGTAAGCCACGCAGTTTTCTCGCAAGACAGGAGCTCGGAGGCTCGCACGCGCCAAAGCGGGCACTGTGTTTTCCTCCGAGCTGTTGTGGCCTCGTACGTTTACTTCTTGGTGACGCGACCGGCCGCGAAACGATCGAGAGCACCGGTTTGCGCCAGCGCCTTGACCAAGTAGTGTCCGATGATGCCGGCGAGGATTGCACCGGAAATGATGAGGCAGACGATGTAGATGAGGTTGAATTCTGCACTCTTTGCCAGGTTGCCGCTGGTGAAAAGCTCCAGGCAAAAAGCACCAACGCCGGAGGCAGCACCGGCGAGTGCTGCGATCTGGAGGCCGAACTTCTTGTAGCCGAAAATGGCAAACACGATCTCTGCGCCAAGTCCCTGTGCGAGCCCGGAGTAGAGAGTGGAAATTCCCCATTGGCTGCCAAGCACAGCGGAGACGCACGCGGCCACAAGCTCAACGAAGATGGCGGCGCCGGGCTTGCGGATCACCAGTCCGCCGAGCACACCACCGAGGAACCAGGTACCGGTGACGAGTCCGCCGAAACCGGGGGTCAGCGTGTCGAGTGCGGTGAAACCGGCACCGCCGATCATGTTCCAGAGCCAGAAAATGAGACCGCACGCCACAGCGAGAACTGCGGCAGTGATGATATCGATGCCGCGCCAGCTACGCGATGTCTTTGCCTGCGTGGGGCCACTCGTGCGGACTGGAGTCGAGGCCACGCTCTTGCTTCCCTTGGTGCCGTCAGCACCGTTGTTGGTTGATGGATTGACAGAATTGCTCATGAAAGTTTCCCTTCCTCTCGCCGGTATTACCCGGATCAGGTTCTACGGTTCGCCGCGAGGCATCTCAGCCGGCAGAAATCCTGCCCAGCTCCCGTGGTGCGCAATTAGCTTATGTTTGTTCGGAACTTTCCGGCAACTGCCTACCCCCAAATTGTTCACTGTTCACGTCGGCTCCCATCGATGTCTTTCCGATGTCTCACTCCCTGCCCCCACCACCTCTCCCCAGATCGCTCTCGCCTGTGCTGATATCACTCCAACTTAAGCGAGGATGTCCTTCTCTTCCCTCACGCACCCTCCGTATTCCCACGAAGCACTGACACGCTCACGCGTGCTTCTAGCCTGCGCCCGGTTATTTTTGGATTCCCACAGGTGCGGCCCCTGCCGTCCGGCTCCCCCTATCCGTGGGCTCAACCGTCACAAACGGTTGTGCACTACCGCGTAGATTGTCATTGTCTGTGCCACCATCGGAGGCAACCTAACCAACCGAATTGTCGCCGTGATGAAAACGTGGGTCTTCCACAACGAGGGTCGGGTGGTGCTTGGCGTGGTAGCAGTGTGCTGCCGGCGACTCGTGGACGAGCCAGCTTACAAAGCGTAGGCAGCAGATTGTCCAGTGACCGAGCAGCAAGCAGAGGAAGAAGACAGAGACGTAGTCGAGCCACGGCGCCGCTACTGTCTTGCTCAGCAGGTGTGTACCTAGACACAAGGTGCCTGTGGGGAAGGTGGATCCCCACCAGCCGGGGCTGTAGCCGTCCCATTCAAAGACGGCCACGTAGAACTGCTTCATGGCGTACTCCACCATGCGGATACCCGCGATGAGCATGACTGCCCCGTAGATGACGGCGAACGTGCCACCGAAGAGTACCTGGGCTGCAGCCGTCGACTGGCCAACAACGCCGAGCGGGATCCAGGCTGTACCAGCAATCTGCCCGGGTAGGTGTAGCTTCCCGCGGACAACATCGATGTACACACGCGCAAAGATAGGCAATGCGGTCACAAGCGAAAGGACGAAACAGGCAGCCCCCACTGTGTGGTACAGCTCCCCGTGCGCGAGTGCCAGCTGCCCGCCGCTTGTCGCTCCCACCATTGGCGCGACGAGTGCAAGTCCCCACTGAAATGTGGGGGACCCGGCGAATCCACGCAGCTGGTTGAGGCAGACAAGAATACCCAGCGGGGTTCCCACCCACCAGGAGACGATCTGGAACCAGTCGTTGCCGGTCACAGCGGTCCAGGCAGATCCGCACGCGAGGATGCCCATCGCATACATACCCCAGGCGGGCATGAGGGTATGGGAAAAGCGTGGGTTGCGGTAGATGACCCAGCCCACCGTCACGGTCACGAGGATGCCCGCGGCGATGACAGCAAAGAATGCGGGCACCCAACCGGGGAGTCCGTGGGCAGCGGTGAGTGAGGCGGCGATGGAGGTTCCTATGAGGGAGCCTGCCCACGCGGGACCTGCCGGCGCGAGGACACTGGGTTTATCTGACTTATGCACACATGCACTCTATGGAGTTTTCAGCGCCGGCCACCACACCCCACTTTTTGTAGGGGGTACAATGAACGCGTGTACCGTAATCTACCTGCGTGGGAAGACCTCTACGCATTGGTTCTCACCGCCGATCATGAGAGCATCTCCGCTGCTGCCCGGGACAGCCACATTCACCAGCAGACCTTGAGCCAGCGCATCAACCGTGCAGAAAAGACTCTGGGGATCGACATCTTCCACCGCTCACCGTACGGAATCTCCCTCACCCAGGCTGGGCGGGATCTTCTCCCGCACGTGCGCATGCTCCTCGCCTATGCTGACGAGTTTGAAGCTTCTCGACGCCTCCTTGCCCGCTCTCCTTCACACGTCACTCTCACCGTCGCCGTATCGAATACCGTCGCTGAGCTCTACAGCCCTTCCTGGATCGCTTCGTTCACTGCAACTCACCCGCACGTCTCCATCACCCAGCTGCAGGAAAATTCCGCGGGTGTCCGCAAGCTTGTCTCCGACCAGCGCGCCGATGTCGGCATTGTGGAAGGTGGCAGCCCCCTCCACAATGAGGAGGAAGAACCGCTCGGCTCCGACGAGCTCGTCCTCACAGTCACTCCGGATCACCCGTGGGCGAAACGCACCACTGAAAGCCCGATCACGGCCACAGAGCTTCGCACAACTCCGCTTGTTGTCCGCGAGGAGGGTTCAGGCTCCCGCGATGTTATTGAGCAACAGCTGGGTACTCTCGCACCACCGGCGGGCGAATTTGGTTCCCTGGCTTCACAGCGCTCCGGCATCATGGCACTCAAAGCCCCCGGCATCATCGCCAAGGGCGCCATCGCAGATTATGTCGAGCTCGGCCGTCTCATCGCTGTCCCTACCGAAATCATCTTCACCCGCCCTCTCACCGCTGTCTGGCTACGTCAAGCGTCCCGCGCACGCGAGGCTGAGGAGTTCATCAAATCAATTACAGTTCCCGCGTGGAACACCCCAGATTAAGACATTTTCCCCCATCGAGTCTTCCTACATGCAATGTCTGTTGGATGCTCTTTCTCTGGGGGCATTTCGCTCCAACGCAAAAGTCCCACTCACCTATCCTTAAACCATGAAGAGGATCTTGCTTTTACCGATCATCGCTCTTGTCCCCTTGGGAATGAGCGCGTGCAGTAGCCCTGATAGGGACGAAGACTTAAGTCCCGCCACTATTACAACGACTATTACCTCGGAAACCTCCACCTCAACTGCCGAGGACCAACAATCTGACGCATCAACTAGCGCTGGCGCAGAGACACCGACTTCCACCGCGGATGCCACGGAGGAGGCAGCCGTCCCCGCAGGGCACGTCCGAATTGCTGGCAATGTGGTCGGTATGACGGGAGCTGAGGTGATGGAAGAGGTGAGCGCACAATATGGACAACCACTCGATACTCCGAATGGAGAAGACCCCACCTTGGTCTACTACGTGATTGTCCTCGATACACCACAGACAATGACAGTAAGAACGGCCAGTGGTTCTACAGATACCCGTGAGATTACCCGTGTGTATCCACGGAGCCAAGAAAACAAGAACTCCCTGAGCAGTGCAGACGAAGGTCGACACATTGATGTCGTCGTGCCACTGGATTCAATCTGGGTACAAAGCGATACCGGAATGCCGATGGGAATTCCCCGCCTGGATATCACCGCTGCGGAGCTGCAATAGCAGGTGATCTTGGCAGATAGGCACCACAATAAAAAAATGCACTCAACGGATTCGCTGAGTGCATTTATTTGTACCCCGTACGGGATTTGAACCCGTGCCGCCGCCGTGAGAGGGCGGTGTCCTAGGCCGCTAGACGAACGGGGCTTACACATACACAGTGTATGCGTGAGCTCTGTGGAGGTTTTCTCCGTTGAGCGTGCACACGAGTTTACGTAACCGGTTCGCATTTACCAAATGCGCATGTCGCTCGGCATTTTGGCGCATGTTGGAGAGGCAACGGTTAGGGGAAGGAAACGGAGGGAAAAGTGGCGCCGGGGAGGCGTCGACAAGCAAGAGCCCACAGTAGACCAGGCGGTACGGTACGATTCCTACCCATGAAGTACTTCTCCACGCGCGACACCAAGCACCAGTCCCCCGCCAGCTTTGACGATGTCCTCATCCGGGGGCTCGCACCCGACGGCGGACTCTACCTCCCGGAAAGCTACCCGCAGCTGAGCGAGGAGGATTATGACGCGCTTCGAGGGAAGACATACCCGGAAGTCGCGGAAGCAATTATCGAACTCTACGCACCGGGCAAGGGGCACCTCGCGCACCGGGCGTACACCACCGACGCCTTCGATTCCGAGGAGATCGTGCCGCTGACCCGCGTCACCGATGACCTCTACATCGGCCACCTCTCCCAGGGGCCGACGGCGGCTTTTAAGGATATGGCCATGCAGCTGCTCGGCGTGCTGTTTGAGGATTCCACCAAGGAGATGAACATTCTCGGCGCGACCAGTGGCGATACCGGCTCCTCGGCCGAATACGCCATGCGCGGGCGCGAAGGCATCCGGGTGTTTATGCTCACACCGAAGGGGCGGATGACGCCGTTCCAGCAGGCGCAGATGTTTAGCCTCGATGACCCGAACATTTTCAACATTGCTGTCGACGGTGTCTTCGATGACTGCCAGGACATTGTCAAAGCCGTTTCCGCCGACAAGGAGTTCAAGGAGACGTACCACATCGGTGCCGTGAACTCGATTAACTGGGCGAGGCTTCTCGCGCAGGTGGTGTACTACGTGTGGCTGTACCTCAAGGCTGGTCGCCCCATCGCGTTCTCCGTGCCCACGGGCAACTTCGGCGATATTTGCGCGGGGCATATCGCCCGCCAAATGGGTGTGCCGATTACGTCCCTCATCGTGGCGACGAACGAGAACGATGTCCTAGACGAGTTCTTCCGCACGGGCACATACCGGCCGCGGTCTGCAGCAGAGACGCTGGCCACCAGCTCACCCTCCATGGATATCTCCAAGGCCAGTAACTTCGAGCGCTTCATCCACGATCTTGTGGGGGCTGAGCGCACCGCGGAACTGTTCGGCTCCAACACCCCCTCGTTTACGCTTTCCGACGACGAAATGGCCCGCGTCTCCGGCGAGTTCGGGTTCGTCTCCGGTTCCTCCACTCACGCCGACCGCCTGGCCACCATCGCGCGCCTCCACGCCGATCACGACCAGCTCGTGGACCCGCACACCGCAGACGGCATCCACGTTGCCGAAACGCTGCTGGCAGACGGCACGGTCACCGGCCCTGTGGTGTGCCTGGAGACGGCGCTACCGGTCAAGTTCGCCGAAACAATCCACGAGGCGATCGGAAAGACCCCGGAGGTACCCGAGCGGTTCCGCGACATCGAGTCGGGCGAGCGCCACGTCACGGATATGCCGAATGACGCGGAGGCCGTGAAGACATTCATCGCTGAGAACGTGCGGTAGCTAGGTCCACCTTGCCCATCGTGCCCCAGCGCGCCCTGCGTTGCCCACGTGCTGCTGCTAGAGGATGCCGAGAACGGCCATGAAGCGCGCCTTTTCGTCCTCGTATGAGGACTGCGGGTGGTAGACGGCTGAGGGAGCGGGTGCCGGGATGTCTACACCGGCAAACCGCAGGGCACCGACGGTGCCAGCATCGAAATCAGGCAGGACCTCAATGGTTCTGCCGGTGACATCCGCGAGGATCTGCATCCATTCGGGCGAACGTGTGCATCCGCCCACGGCGGCCAGAGGCTCCCCGGTGGGGTCCACGTCAAAGCTGAGCGCTATGCACACGCCCTCCAAGATGGCTTTATGCAGGTGCGCGGTTGTTGTCTGGGGTGTGACACCGAGAAACGCCGCACCGGGGGTTTCCACGCGCCGGGGATAGCGCTCCCCGAAGAACGTCGGGAGTGCCACGACACCCGAGGGTCCTGCGAGAAGTGACCCATCGACAGGAAACAGGCGCAGCGCTTCATCGCGGGCGGAGCCAGCAGCCTGGATGGCGGCAATGCTGAGGAAACGATCGTCCCCCAGGGCGAGCGTGTGCTTCTCCGCGCGGTGCTCAGCCACCGCCTGTGTGATCTGAGCGTGCCAGCCGGTGGTTCCCAGGTAGATGTGTTCGGTGCCGATTCCCAGGGCGGTTGTCGCAGCGTCACCCGGCGCGAGGATGATGTCCACGCCCTTGTACGTGCCGATTTTCCCCTCGGCGATGGTGGGCAGGTGTCTATCGGCATCGACACCGATAGCCGAGCACACGGTGTCGGACTACATGCGGGTGCGCAGATCCAAAAAGCCCGTGGTGGACGCAGTCGTGGGATCCACGTACTCGCCAAGCCCGAGACGATGGGCGATGTAGCCAGAAGGCGAGAACACGACTCGCCCCGGCCCAAGGGTGTACATCATCGCCACGTTCGATGTCGGCCCTTGGAGATTGCCGGAGATGTCCTCCCAGCCATCGATAGCGGGCACGCGTGAGCGCGTATCCGAATACAGCACCGCCGTGTCATCGTCTCTATCCAGGTAAATGAGGTCTTGCATCTGACCGGTGAGCACCACGGCCTCGGCATCGGGGACGAAGAGCTTCTCAAACGCATGGAACCAATCGGAGGGATGCTGCTCAACATGGCCTGGTGCCGGGTAGTGGGTGGGGTACTCGACGGTGCGCCCGTCGGAGCGCTTGGCACCGGATGTACCAAAGTCAATGGCGTAGACGGTCATGGGACGGGTCTTTCTAGATGGCGGACAGGTGCCGGTAGAGGGAATCCTCCACCGGCGAGCGAAGCACAAGATCCATGGTGACCACCGGCTTATCGTTATGGCTGGCGTTGTGCGGATCGTGCGGATCGACTCTCCCCAGATAGTAGAACTTCGATCCCTCCTGGTCACTCTTCTTCACAAACAGGTGGTGCTTGACCTCCGGCTGAAGGATGCGCTGAATCTCTGTGGAGGAAAGTGTTCTGTTTAGGCGCGAATACCAGTGCAGGACATCGTTGTCCTTGAAGTGATCGTTGTACATGTCCCCGTCATAGGTAACAAAGATCGGGCACGTGGATGTCGCGGTATCCACCTTGTACCCATTGATCACGCCTTCTTGGTTGCTGTCCCAGCCAAGCATCCGGCATACCTGGCGCCGCGTGTACTGATGGCCGATGACAAGGTCACCGCCTTCCGTCCCACGCTGCCGGCACAGGGCGAGGCCAGTGGAAAGAAGGTCATCCACGTGGGCACGGAACGACTGTGCCGGGTCCATTTCTGGGGAGTATGCGCTGTACAGGCCACGGAAGCTGTCGGTGAGGTACCAGCGTCCTCCCTCCTCCCGGATGAGCGGAATTGTGCCGAAGCTCGCACCGAACTGCTTAGCGGAATAGAACTGTAGGGTAAGCACACGGAAAACGTTTCTGCGCACCGTCGGGTCGGCGATCATTACTGCGGGGTCCACGCCGGTGGCGGGGTCCGCGACGAGCGCCTGCACTATGCTCAGCTCCTGGGGACGGATGGCGTCGAGAAGCTCCCGCGACATGAAGGTGAGAAAGTGGTCTTCTGCTTCCATGGGCGCGCGCTCAACAGCGCGGAACTGGTGAAGGAGCGACCAGTAGTTCTTCCGCCGAACAACCACATCGGGGTCCATCGTCTCGAAGCGGAGGAAGTCCATGAGCTGCGGAATTTTGCCCAGACGATGTGTGAGGTCTGTGTAGGCGGAGCGAATCTCCCGCATGGTGTCGATTGTGCTGGTGGAGATCGCCTCGAGGATTCGCTGCGTGGCGATGCGGTCGAAGCTCACAGTGGAGTTGACGGGCACGCCCTCGCCCGTCATGACCTTTCTCCGCAGTGCCTCCTTGTTGCGGGATTGGTCGCCCATGAGCGCGATGGGAATCATGTAGTTGTTCTTGTAGTTGCCGATGAAATCAATGACACGCAGGTGATCCTTGCCGCGTGATTTGCGCAGCCCGCGCCCCAGCTGTTGGGTGAACACAATCGGTGATTGTGTTTCGCGCATGAGGACAATCTGGTTAACGCAGGGAATATCGATCCCCTCGTTGAAGATGTCCACGGTGACGATGTAGTCGATTTCGCCGTTTTCCAGCTGCGCGACAACCTCTTCTCTTCTATCAATGGAATCTGCGCCGCTGAGCGCCACAGCGGTGATGCCCCGGCGCGTCAGATCCTCGGCGAGGCTGTGTGCGTCGTCCACGCTCGCGGTGAAAATGAGACCATGGACGTTGTCCACACGGCCATAAGTACGCAGGGTGGTGACCACGTCGTCGACGCGCCCCGTATCCGCGATGCCGTAGTAGTGGAACGGGACGAGCATCTTCTGCTTGAGTGCTTCCCCCAGCCGGATTTCGTAGGGGACGTTGTAATCGAACAGGTCAAAGATGTTGAAGCCGTCCGTCCGCTCCGGGGTCGCGGTGAGGCCAAGAAGGAATCCGGGGGTGAAATAATCGATGATTTTCTGGTAACTCTCCGCGCCTGCTTTGTGCACCTCATCGATAACGATGTAGTCGAAGCGCGAGCGGGCCAGCATGTGGAGGTTCCTGGACAGTGTCTGCACCGACGCGAAGAGGTAGTCCGCCTCCCAGTCAGTCCTGCCGCCGACGGCAAAGCCGTACTTTTTCACCCCGAGCACCCGTTCGCATTCGGCACGCGCCTTCTTCAGAATCTGTTCCCGGTGGGCAATAAAAAGCACGCGCTTCGGTTTCGCCTGCCGGATGGCGAACGCAGCGAGAATGGTTTTACCCGTGCCGGTCGCGGAAATCACCACGGCCCGCTTCTCCCCCGCTTCGCGCACGTCCTCGATCTGTTCAAGTGCTGCGGCCTGCATGGCATTGGGAATGAGATTTTCCCCCACGCGCGGTTGGTTCCCCTCGACGGTAATCACCCGGTTGCGGCGACTCTTCTCGTATTCTGCAATCCAGTCCTCGGTCAGGCGGACACAGCGCTTCTTTTGCTTGTCGACGGCTCCCCGTAGCTGTTCTGCAACGTCACCGTCTCCGGTGGTGGAGAATTTGAAATTCCATTCCTCGTTGCCGGCTAGTGCACTATTGGTGAGGTTGCTGCTGCCGACAATCGCCGTGGTCACCCCATCCGCATGCTCAAACACATACCCCTTGGCATGAAAACCCCGGTCAATATCGGCATGGATGTACACGTCAACGCCGGGGAGAGCCAGTAGTTCCCGCAACGCCTCGGGATCATTGAAATCCAGGTAGGTGGACGTGATGATCGCGTTGCGTGTGCCTTGTTTTTCCGCCCGCTGCCCGGCCTCCACCAGTGTCTGCTTCAGGGCCCCAATACCACTGGTGTTGACGAAGGCAACGGAGAAGTGAAATGACCGCGCCTGCCTGAGCTCTTGTCGGAGGGCATCGAGCATCGTCGCGCCCTCATTGAAGACAAGAGTGGGGTTCAGTGGCGAAGACGATGGTTCAGAAGCGGAGACGAAACCGTAGCGCACCGCCTGAATCAATTCGTCTTGCATGTTCCCAACCTTACGGACGCGCCTTCCACCTTTGCGGTTGCCGCGCGAGTAAAAACCTCACCCCCGCAACGCACACGGCGCTGCGGGGGTGAGAATGTTCATAGAGTGTTATGCCACGGGTGCGTTTTCCCGCTCCGGGAGGTAGGAAAGGTTGATTTCCGTCTCCGGATCGAAGAAGACACAACCGTCCGGCACCGGGCGGACCCAGATCTGGTCGCCCTTCTCAATGACATCGTGCTTGCCGGCACGCACGGTGACCATGTCACCGCGAACGCGAACCGGTGAGTCCTTCGTCATGTGCGCATGGCAGTAGGCGTAGATTTCCGCGCCGAGGTGCTCGACAATAGCGACATCGAGTGGCAGGCAGAATTCTTGCGGCTGCTCGTTGACGGATACGATTTCCCAGTTCTCCGGGCGAACACCGACAATGACGCTGTCAGAGTTCAGCTTGAGCGCATTCTCGCGGGCAAGGTTCAAATCCATCCGGTGTCCCTCACCGATGACCGCACGGCCGGATTCCACGGCCACGCCGTCGAGCAGCGTCATCGACGGCGAACCGATGAACTGCGCGACGAAGGTGTTGCCAGGGTTGTTGTAGAGCACCTGCGGAACATCGACCTGCTGCAGGATGCCGTCCTTCAACACGCACACGCGATCACCCATCGTCATTGCCTCCGTCTGGTCGTGGGTGACGTAGACGGTGGTGACCCCCAACTCGCGCTGGAGCGCAGCGATCTGGGCGCGCGTGGAAACACGCAGCTTGGCATCGAGGTTACTGAGGGGCTCATCCATGAGGAACACCTTCGGCTCGCGCACGATGGCGCGCCCCATGGCGATGCGCTGGCGCTGACCTCCGGACATCGCCGCCGGCTTCTTATCCAGCAATTCTTCAAGCTGCAGCATCTTCGCAGCAAAATCCACGCGCTTGGCGATCTCGTCCTTCGGCACCTTCTGGTTCTCCAGCGCAAAGGAGATGTTCTGTCGCGCCGTCATATTCGGATACAAAGCGTAGGACTGGAACACCATCGCCACGTCGCGTTCCCTAGCACGGGACTCGGTGATGTCCTGGCCGTCAATGAGGATCTGCCCCTCGTCGACGGGCTCAAGACCTGCGAGCATACGCAGTGTGGTGGACTTGCCACATCCAGACGGGCCCACAAGGACGAGGAATTCCCCATCCTCAATGGTGAGGTTCACCCGGCTCACTGCAGGCGGGCGTGCCGGGTCATAGATCCGGGAAGCCTGGTGGAACTCTACGGTTGCCATGTCTTATTCTTCCTTTCCGGTTCCTTACAGGAACGGGGTGATCTGCTGCTCGATGGTCTTCTCCGTCTCCTTCTGGAGATCCTCGAAGACCGCGGTGACATCCTCCTGGCCGACGGTGATGCGGTCGAGGGCGCCACCGATGCGAGCGCCGCCACCGGGGACGAAAACGCGGGCGTAGTCCTGCGGTGCGGTGTTCTCGGCGAGCTGCTTGATAGCGGTCTGCGCGTTGGGGTTCTCCTCGAGGTACTTCTTCTCGTCCTCGTGCTCAATTGCTTCCTTGCGCACAGGCATGTAGCCGGTGGCCTGGGAGAACTTCACGGTGTTTTCGACGTTGGTCATGAAGTCGATGAACTTAACCGCATTACGCTTGCGCTCATCGGAAATACCATTGGCTACAGCCAAACCTGCACCACCAGTCGGGCAACCGGGCGTAGGTCCAGGCAGGTAGGTGGTGATGAACGGGATCGATGCGGTTTTGTTCAAGCCCTGCAGCGAGCCGGTGGACTCGAGCAAGCCTGCTGCGTTTCCGGCACCAAACTGGACGGTGGGGTCGGTCTGGATATCGATGTAGCCGTTGCCCACCATCTCCTTGAGGAACTCGCCGGCCTCGATGGACTTAGCATCCGTGAAGGTGGGCTCCCACTCCTTGGAGTAGGCGCCACCGAAGGTCCAAATCATGCCCTGGAAGTACCAGTCGAGGTAGTTAGATCCATCCGGCACCACGAGGGCCGGCTTGCCGCCGTTGGCCTCGACGAGCTTCGGAGCCCACTCAGCGAACTCCTGCCAGGTTTCCGGACCGCGGTCAGTGGGAAGGCCAGCCTTCTCCAGGATGTCTGTGTTGAAGTACATGAGGCAGGTGGAACGGCAGTACGGCACGCCGAAGTGCTTGCCATCGTAGGAGTAGTCCTCGCGGAGGGTATCCACGTAGCTATCCGGGTCGGTACCGACTTCCTTCCACAGGTCATCAAGCGGCGTGGTGGCCTCGTTGAAAGCGAAGTTGAACCAGGTCACGTCGGAGGCGACGATGACATCCGGCAGGTCACCACCGGCGAGTGCGGCGTTGAACTTCTGCGCAAGCTCTTCGTAGTTGGCACCAGCGCTGACGAGCTCGACGGGGATGTCCGGATTTTCCTGCATGAAGGCATCAATCATCTGCTGTTCCAGGTCCTTGGAGCTAGCAGGGTGGTTGGACCAGAACTGCAGCGTGCCGCTGCCCTCCTGTCCACCACCACCACTGGCACTGGTGCTGCCACCGGCGCAAGAGGTAAGGCCAAGGGCGGTTGCGCCCATGACGCCGAGTCCGAGAGCCTTTCGGCGACTGATTTCAATGTTGAGCGGGTTCATGATGTTTCTCCTTGTTAGAGCGTTGAGAATGTAGGGGGTGTCTGTTGCGACGTTTGTTTTCGCGTGTGGGTAGTGATGAGGTTTAGCCCTTCACCGCGCCAGCGGTGAGGCCCTTGATCATCTTCTTCTGCAGCATGAGGAACACGGCAAGCATGGGCACGGTGGTCAGTACAGTGCCGGCCATGACAGGGCCCCAGTTGGTCAGGCCCTCCGCGTCCTGCAGTCGTGTCAAGCCGACGGGAAGCGGTGCTGTGGCTGCCGTATCCGTTATGAGGAACGGCCACAGGTACTGGTTCCACTCGCCCACCACAGTGATAAGGACGAAGGCAGACAGTGTCGGCCAGCTCATCGGCAGCACCACCTTGAACAGGGTGGTGAAGAATCCGGAGCCGTCCATTTCCGCGGCCTCCATGATTTCCTTGGGCAGGCTCATGAAATGGTTACGCATGAGGAACGTGCCAAAGGCCACGCCAGCCAGTGGAACAATTACGCCGGCGAACGTGTTCCGCCAGCCGAGCGAGGCCACAAGAGCGTAGTTGGAAATGATGGTGATCTGGTTGGGCACCATCAGCGTAGCGATGACGAGCATGAACAGAAGGTTCCTGCCGGGGAATTTGAGGAAGGCAAACGCATAAGCGCTCATGACGCCAAGGGATACCTCCACCACGGTGAGGATCGCGGTGATGATGACAGAGTTTCGCAGGTACAGGTTGAAGCTCGAGGTCTCCATGACATAGGAGTAGTTCTGCGGCTCAAACGGGTTTGGCCAGAAGGTAATCGGATCCGAGTACACATCCTGGAACGTCTTGAACGACGTGATGAGGATGAAGTACAGCGGAACGAGGATGACGAGAACAGTGGCGGCAAGCGCGATGTAACCGAAGATCTTGGCGATGGTGGACGTGTGCTCCATTCCGCCGCCGCGCTCGAGTCGCTTTCGCTGTACCTCCGTAATGACGGGTTCCCCTTCGCCCTGCGAACCGGGCACCGGCGGCAACCCCGTCTTCGGGGCCTCCGGGATGGGCAGCTGGCGCCTCCGACCACTGGTGAGGCGGCGCTTTTTTCGGATACCTGTGCTGCCGCCCGTGCCGAGATTGACTGCGCTAGACATTACTTGTCACCCTTTTCTTGGAAGTACACCTGGATCGCCGTGATGACGAGGACAACGAGGAACATGATGGTGGCAACGGCAGCACCGTAGCCGGCGCGACTGTTGACGAATGTCTCCTGGTAGACCTGGAACACCATGGTGGAGGTGCCGTAGCCAAACGGACCGCCCTTGGTCATCGCATTGATGATGTCGAAGACCTGGAAAGAGTTGAGCAGCACGGTGATGGAGAGGAAGAAGGTCGTTCCGCGAAGCTGTGGCATAACCACACGGAAAAAGCGACGAACCGGTGGTGTTCCATCAATTTCTGCCGCCTCGTCGAGATCCTTGCGACGCCCCTGGAGTGCCGCGAGGTAAATGACGAACACGTAGCCGACGTTCTTCCAAATGTAGGTTGCTGTAATCATGAACAACGCCCACTTGGACTCCTGGTAGAAGTTCGGCGAGTCAATGCCAAACCAGCCGAGGAAGTACTGGATGAGCCCGTAGTTCGGATCAAACACGAATTGGAAGGCAACGCCGATGGCTGCACCGGCGATGACGTACGGCGCGAACACCATGGATCGAACGGCGCTGCGCCCGAACAGCTTCTGATCCAGTAGCAGCGCCAGCGCGAGTCCAATGATCATGGATCCGACTACCGCGAAGAAGGTAAACACGACGGTGTTGAACACCACCGTCTTCGTCTCTGCTGCAGTGAACCACTCGATATAGTTATCCAGCCCCACAAACGTCATACGGGGTGAGGAAATGTTCCAGTTATAGAACGAGATCCTGATGTTGTCTATTAGTGGGCGGTAGGTGAAGATGACGAGAAGTATGAGGTTCGGAAGCACAAGTGCAGCCGCCAACAGGATCTGCTTGGCGTTGTACTGCGGTCTATGTTTCTTTTGTGCAAACGACTCTGACACTTTCGGCTTTTCGCTCACCGCGGGGATTAGCGTAGCCATGAATGAAAAAATAAACGTACTACGTAAACGCTTAGTTACCCCCACAAACCCAATCGGTTAACTCTCCATTAATACTTGCGAACTTACCCCCGCCATTAGTTGATTCGACGTACTCACAAGTCGGAACGCGCGCTCCCCCACCACGGTTATCCAGCAGATTTACTACCGTTGCCACTACCCCCACATGAGGGAACACGCTACGAAGTCCGTCTCTTACCTCGAGGTACGAAAGTTCCTCACTCAAGCTCCCATCAACAATGCCAACGCTTAACCCTTATCAGCACCGACAGCGGACACATGGAACCTTTTGTACCAAAACTTATTGTTTGCTAATAATTGCAACGGCCCATTTGTACCCTCCAAAAAGGAACCGGATTATCGGGTTGTGCTTTATAAACATCGGCATCGCTCTGCTACCATCAACACCGCACCACAACAGCGTGGCGGCGTAACCTTAATTTCCAATAAGAAAGGGCAGGTAAGATCCATGGATCTCAGCACCACTCTCAACATCATCAAGTCCATCGTGAAGGCTCTCAAGGATATCGCTTCCGGCGACATCGACTTCGAGAACCTCTCCTCCAACTTCGACAGCCTGAGCTCCACCCTCGACGGCGCTGAGGGCTCCTCCGAGGCCGACGCTGCTGACACGGCTTCCGAGGCTAAGGACGCTGTCGCCGAGAAGTAAATCGACGAACGCACAACGTGGCACACTCTCTGTGTGCCACGTTTTTTATATCCGCCTTCCTGGCACTTAACCTACTTTCCTTCGGTAAGCAGAACTACCACCACGCCGGCTACTTAAGCCTTAATTCTTAAGCCCGGGTTAAGCCCTACGCCCCGGACTTGTGCTTGAGAAAGTGAAAGGGCACTCAGTGTTTCCACTGAGTACCCTTAGCTGGCGGTTTCACGAAACTCCCCCACCAGTCCGAACCCCTGACCTACAGAGACACTTGCACCACAGAATTTCGGAACTTGCACCACTCTCGTGGATCCAACTCGTAGGTGACCGCTAGGAGCCGCTAATTTTTTCAAGATCCGCAGCAATATCGTCTACCGATCGGGCTAAGGAATCCGATATACCGTCCTCAGCTCTTGCAAGCGTACTGAATCCGAAACGTGTTTGATAATAATTATCTAAGAAATTGCGAGTCTGGTCACTAGCACGAAGTTCTACGACCAGAAACTTGCTGGCAGCAATCTTAGATGCCTCCAACACTTTGGCGTTGACCCAGTACATCAATATGTCCGAAACACCAGAACCTTCAAACTCCCTTGCGACAGCAAACTTACCCAATAAAGTTGCCGGAATACGCTGGGACAGGGTCTTCCCGCCGCCATCTTGCAAGAGACCTCTGGGGACATCACCGCGAAGAATTTCAAAGTTACTCAGCGCGAAGAAACCTGCCACGACACCGGTATCCCCCCTCGTAGGTGTCAATACCCATACGCGTGCGTATCCGTGAGTCACGTAATCTAAAGCATGATTCGCTAACCAGGTATTCATCCCTGGATCCCGACTCGCAAACCTCTCCAAATCAAAGGAAAACTGGTCTTCCAAGATTTCACAGCGAAAACCATCGAATCCATTGCTCATTTGAGCGCAAGCACCCTTTCCACGAAAGGTTCGTGAGCCTTTCCAGGAGCGTCCAACAACGTGTCCAAAAGATCCGAGTCAGCAACAGTCACAAGACGCGACGGCAAATCAATTTCGAGGTCAAAAGACGTACCATCTTCCAATACTCCCTCCGTTGCAGGGGCATGAGTCAGATAGTAGTCCTGCAATGTGTCTCCAGGCATAGCAGCGCGTTTACCTTTCCTTCGATCCCAAGCAGATTTCCAGGTTGGTTCTAGATGTGAAATCTTCTCTAGGGTCCAAGGATCAAAGTGCTTGTAGTATGCGTCAAAGACACTGTCTATCACATCAATAACATATGAATCTTCAATTTCTCGGGGAAGCATCCATATATCAATCGACTTTTCTAGCAAGTCCACGGAAACTTCCGCTTTCCCGCTGTGAGCAGTAAGGAGGTCCCCAACGACGGGGCCTCTTTGCATTGCCCACGTAGATTCTGGATACAAACGGCGACCGGTCAGATGTGCATACCAACTGAAAGAAAAGAAGCAGAGTTTCTGCAAAGCCACTGAGTTCACTTCTTGCCTTTCAGTCCGTCGAACGATTTCTCGTGCGACTTGAAACGCTGAAATTTCAGACATTACACTTCTCTCCTTTCCAATTGATGAATTTGACATTGAGTCTAAGACTACCATGCTACAGCAACGAAAATGGAGATTGATTTTTGCAAGTGCATGTAGAGCTTTGAACTTTTAGCCACTCCCTTACCGCCGCGAACCCCGTCACCTGCCACGTCGGCAACTTATCCCCCTCTCGCTCCGCCGCCACAGCATTCTGAATCAGCCAATGCAGATAGCTCCGTCGAAGCTCCGAGTGCCACAACTCCAGCTCCGCATCGTCAAGCCCAGCTGGGTCGTACGGGAAAGCCAACAAGGCCTCGGGACTTTGTACCCCATGCTCTTTGAGCACCTTGCGGCCTTCCATCGCTGAACGCTCATCGTTCATGGCCCATAGGAACAGATCCTCGATGATGCCGCCGCAAAAAGAAGCCAGCTCTCGATCCTCGACCTCAGCCGTGGCACGCTCAACGATTAGCTGGGCTTGACCTGACTCGTAAAGCCCCGTCCAGCCACCGCGCATGTCCCACTCGTTGTGCAAAGCGCGTTTCAGGTCAGTGATAAGTACTTTGGCTCCTGGGTGGTGTTGCTCCATCACGTCAAGATCCACGTGAGGGAGGTAAGGCCAGAATCGTCGAGCCGTGAGCAGATCAATCATCGCCACAATGTCGGGCGGGAAATCGGATTGTGGGATAGCGGCTTTGGTCTCGGCTCCGATGATCCATAAGCCATCGGAAGTAAACAGTGATGCGGGCATACAAGCTCCTGCGTCGTAGGGACAGAAACGAGTATGCCGGATGGGAGCAGGATCAGCGAACCCCGCTCCGTCGAGTTGGCGGGACGGGGTTGGTGTCAACGGCTGAGATTAAAAGGTCAGGCCAGGAATGTTGAAGTTCTGAGCCAGGAACCCAGCGATACCACCGAGGCCCAGAGCGGCGAAAATACCGATGATCCAGCCAATCACAGAGCTGTCAGATGAACCTGAGTCACTTGGCTCAGCAGAGACGGTTCTGGTGACCGTCGGAGCTGCAAGAGTCGAAGTTACCGTTGTGGTCCGAGTCTGGGTTACTGTCTCGGCGGGGAACTGGGAGACAACGGTCTGGCGAACGGTAGTCGGAACCGGCTTAGTAACGGTGGTCGGAACAGACTCGGTAGCAGTAGTCGTGGCGGTTTCGCGGATCGTGGTCGGAACAGGCTCCGTAGCAGTAGTCGTGGCGGTTTCGCGGATCGTGGTCGGGACGAGCTGTGTAGTGGTCACCGGCTCATCAGTCACCGTCGTAGTGATCGGAGCTGGAGTGACAAGCTTGGTCACGGTCGCAACGGGAATCGGAGTTGCGGGCGGCGTAGGAGTCGAATTATTCGCAACCGGAATGCTTGACTTGATTGAATAGTCAGACTCAATGGTGCCATAACCATAGAGGTTGGTTTCATTGCCGTTTTGAGATGAGCACTCTAGAAAGATGCCGTTACTAGGCGACACTTCACTGTCTGGAGCAAGTTCAACAGATTCACCTGGCGCAATATACCCGCGCTGAGCCAGCACATGCAACCTCCTTCCAGTTCGCTCTTCATCCCGATGGAGCTGATCCACCCGTTCATAAGCTTTATGCGCTGTTTCGTTCCATGAATCAGTTGAGTTAACCCAGACATCAATCATTGCCTTTGTGTACTTCGGTTCTGCAATATATGCAGTACATATCAACTCATCCTGCGTAGGGTTTGTGAAGGTAAAAGACCCACCGTACCCTTTTGCGAGAGTGGTATCGGAGTCCGAAAAGTCAACGAAGGTCCACTCACGAGTCGTGGTCTGAGCAGATGCAGTCTGTGCGATGGTCACACCGCTAAGCGCCACGGCGGTTGCCGCTGCGACGGTAATAAGAGAACGAGAGAAAGTCACTAGATCATTATGGCGGATCATTGGCTCTGCTCGCAGTTAATTGGTCGATGAACTTTTCGCCTGAGCAACCAACTGCAGAGTGTAGCTTTTAAGCACCATCGATCTCTCCCCTCTTGTCGCTCCGGCGAGAGGGGATCTTTTGTACACCCTGCCCTAAAATCTCCTGTTCCTACCCATCCCAGGTAAACCTCCCGACACGATTCTTACTGAGACGCTCTTGTCAAAGTAAATTGGCTCCTTTGTCGGCTGTGGCTGAGCGGGACCGGACGTCACGGTTGGAAGTTTTGGAGTCGGCTGGGCTACTGATTCAATTCGCAAATAGTAGGGCGTGCGAATCGGACAGTTCCCAGTGTCGATTCGGGGTAGGTGGTAGGTTGTGTCCGCGTTGTTGGTAGGGGGTTTCC
>ERZ1030944.27-NODE-27-length-45447-cov-9.908244_pt1 | contig 45447 bp, 25 predicted proteins | sample MGYA00518599_ERZ1030944 | MGnify/ENA primary metagenome ERZ1030944 (study PRJEB33718, sample SAMN03159697) | human skin metagenome | collected 2014-05-20 | study: EMG produced TPA metagenomics assembly of the PRJNA266117 data set (Human skin bacterial metagenome and... | reverse complement strand
TCTACACAAGGAGTATCGTCGGCAGCGTCAGATGTGTATAAGAGACAGGCCCTGGCGTGCATGAGGATGTCTCCGTTTGTCAGTTCTACAACCTTGTTTTCATCGCAATCCGGCCCGATAAGGGAGCCAGCCCGCCACGTCTTTCCGCTGTCGTCGCTGCGCGCGGCGAGGGCATAGTTGCTATCGTCGACACGCGCGACGAACGTCTGCACAAGTCCCCCGTCCGTGAGCGCCAGACCGTTACCCGAGGAGGCAAACATCCCCCCGACACCCGCCGGACGCAGGCCGTCAACCTGCTCGTGCTCCCAGGTCAACCCGTTGTCTCGAGAGCGCGCAAGCCACAGATCGAGGCCCGGCGCGCCTGGCTTCGCGCTGAAGTAGGACTCCCCCGTCGACCCGACGTACCAGCACAGGATGTCTCCCCCGCTTATCGACGCACATGTGAGCGACGCATCTCCGAAACCGTGCCCTGGCTCGTGTCGACGCAGAGCTCGCGGTGCGGACCACGTCTTCCCCCCATCGTCGCTGTGGCGCACGGCGATGTCGAAGTCAGCCGGCAAGTCACGCCAATCCTCTCGGACATCGTATGCGAGGAGTATGCGCCCGCTCTGCGTTACGCACAGCGCGGGGATGCGATAGATCGGAGACGCGAAGGCAGAGCCCGGGAATGGGTCACCGGCCCTGGCTATGGTCAGAGAACGCACTGGTCACCTTCCTTTGTCAGTGGTCATACCTATTCACTTTGGCAGATGAACGTGCCTTTGTCTATCCCCACGGCAAGCCCCCTAAACAAATGCACGTGGACCCGCTTAGAACCAATCACACTTTTCACTACATACCCCCGAATAACCAACATGAGCGAGCGACTTTCGCTCGCAGCCGGACGTGTACAGGTAGACACGTACAGGGAGATATGTACAGATTGACACGTACAGAGATACGCGTGCAGATAGACACGTACAGATAGAAAAGGAGGCCACCCATGTGAAGGTGACCTCGTTTTCGTTGGATTGTTTACTTTTCTACCTTTGTCGCAGTGCCGGTGTCACCGGAGTCGGTGGCAGGTGCGGACGGTGCGATGTCAAAATCGTCGAAGGTGGCCTCCTGGCCTTCCTCATCGGCGGAGTAGTCGACATCATCATCGCTGTCGAGAGCCTGCACGACCTCTTCGGTCACGGTTTGCTGGAGGTCCTCATTATCCACCGGAGACTGCTCCACGAGACGGGTGAGCTCTCGCTGCTCCTTGCGGGTCAGATCGCCCTTGTCCGGGTGTTCGTGCTTGTAGAAAAGTTGGCGAATACGAACACGACGCTGAGACTCGGCTGAAATCTTCGGGCGCTCGCGGAGGTAGGCAATGACGAGCGTGGCAACGAGGACGATGCCAAGGTAGCCGAGTGCGGGGTAGACAACGCCCATGAGATCCTGGAAGCCGATGAAGCTCACGGCCCAACCGATGACGGCCGAAATTGTGAAGTAAACGCGGAACTTCGACTGTTTGCCAGCTGCCAGTCGGCGACCGAGCGCGTAGAACATGCCGATGCACGTGTTGTAGATCATCGCATAGACGATGAACACAATGATGTATCCCGTCCAGCCCTGCAAGTTCTGGAAGAGAGCCAGCATGGGTACGTCCGTCCCCACAATGTCATCAATGTTGATGTAGATGGATACGGCAGCCATGGCGAGAAGCAGCATGTACACGACACCGCCAGCGAGGCCGCCGACCCCGGCTTCCCGGGGATCGAGGTAGTTGCCACCGATGACGAGAACCATCGACACGCCAAGAATGAGAGCAAGTCCCGCATAGTTCACCGCGGACAGGTACCACGGCGTGACTGGCATGTCGGCGGTATGAGCGGCCTGGTTCAGCGTCTCCATATCAACGGGTAATTGTGTCATGGAGTACCCAAACGCGACGATCACCATGATGATCACCAACGGCGTGAGCGCGCCGATGACATCGGTGATCTTTTCCACGTCCAGGAACCCGGAAATGAGGACGAGTGCCAGCATCACCGTGGACCCAATCCATGTTGGCCAGCCGAACTGCTGAGTCAACGTGGATCCGGCCCCGGCGAGCATGACAAAACCAAAAGCGAACAGGGTGATGATCACCGCGATGTCTAGGAATCTGGCAACGACGGCATGCGAAACTGATGTGAACACTTTGTTGTGCTCGTCGGCCTGGAAGTAGCTCCCCAGCTGAAGGATGACGAGGCCAGCTCCGGCGATAATGACACCGGCGATAATGGCGCCGATGACACCGACGCTGCCGGCAGCCACGAAGTATTGGATCACCTCCTGGCCTGTAGCGAAGCCCGCACCGACCAAGAGGCCAATGAAGGCGAGAGCGATGGACAGTGTTCGTCTAAAAGACACACATACCTCCGTTATCGGATACAGTAACGGGGCAATTCTACACAGCTAACGTATTTTTTCTATGCGTTACGCTGCTATTTCCCTACAATTAGCGACCCCTGTGCCCTGTATGGGACGTGTTTCCAGTGGACAACGGGTCGAAGGGAATTGCTAGCAAATTCCCAGGTTTACTGCCTCTCTCACGTGCTCGTTTTCCGGAATGGGGAAATCTTTGAGAACATACTTAGGTGATAGAAATACTTGCGGATACTCCGATCTTGACACTGTTTGTTGTGATCGCCTTGGGAACGGTCCTTGGCTCGATCCCATTCGGGCCGTTACGCTTCGGACCGGCAGGTGCACTTTTCGTTGGTCTCGCCGTCGGCGCGCTGGATCCACGATTAGGTGAGGGACTCGGCCTCGTACAGACGGTAGGCCTCGCCCTCTTCGTGTACACCATCGGCTTGGCAGCTGGTCCGTCATTTGTTCGCGAGTTCAAACGCCAGTACAAACTGTACATCGGAGCGACGGTCATTCTCGTCGCGATGGCTGCTCTGGCCGTTGTGGCAGGTAAGTTCTTTGGCGTGGACGCGGGCATGATCGGTGGCATGTACGCGGGTGTGCTCACCGCCACCCCGGCACTCGCGGCTGCGCAGGATGCCCTCGGCGGGGCGATGAACCCAGCAGTTGGCTACTCCATCGCCTACCCCGTTGGTGTCATCGTCACGATGATCGCACTGACGATCCTGGCCCGTATGCGCTTCCCCGCGACAAATGACCCCGCTCACGCTGCCTCGGAAGGTCTCGTGAACACGACAGCAATCGTCGATACACCGATGCGCGTTTCCGAAATCCCAGGCATCGCGTCCGTCCCCGGCACCTATGGTGGCTCGGTACGCGTCTCCTATATCCGGCGAAACGGTCACACGTCTGTCGCGCACCCAGCCCAGGAACTTCTTCCCGGCGACGCGATTGTCATCGTGGGCTACCCGGAGGCCGTGGACACAGCAGTCGATGCTCTCGGCCACGCCTCCGATCTCAACCTCACCGAGGATCGCTCCGAGGTGGATTTCCAATGGATCCTTGTCTCCGACAGCCGTCTCGCCGGCCGTTCAATCGCAGATCTCTATATACCGCTGCGCTTCGGCGCGATTGTGACGCGGATTCGCCGTGGCGACGAGGTGATGCTCGCGGAGGCTGAGGCGGAGGTGCAGCTCGGCGACAGACTCCTCGTCGTCTCCCCTGTGTCCGCCTTGGACTCCATCAAGGACTACCTGGGCAACTCCGAGAAGGAGAACACCGAGGTGGACTATATGACAGCTGGCATGGGTATCGCGCTCGGCATCGCCCTCGGTCTCATCACCCTGCCTATCGGCGGTGCAGCCGTTGCACTGGGGAGCGCGGCAGGCCCCATGGTTGTGGGCATCTGGCTCGGTTACCTCGAGCGCACCGGACCCTTCGTTTGGGGGATGCCCACATCTGCAAACCTCACCATCCGCCAGTTCGGTCTGGTCATCTTCCTCGCTACGGTAGGCCTGTCCTCCGGCCAGATGTTCGCGGCGACGGCATTCAGCGCCGAGGGTATCAAGGTAGGACTCATCGCCGGCGTGCTCCTCGCCGTCATGCTCGTGGCCCTCGCCTTCGTCGGTCGCACGCTGGGACTCTCCATGCCACGCACCGCCGGTGCCATGGCCGGCTTTGTCGGCCAGCCAGCGCTACTCACCCACGCGCAATCGCTTGTCGACGATCCCCGCACCAACTCCGGTTACTCCGCCCTCTTCGCCATCGCAATGATTATCAAAATCCTGGCGGTGCAAGCGGTCGTCATCATGTAACCCTCCGCACTCGCCCACGTACCCAGCCCCCGGGCTGGGTTTTCCTTTTCCGCCCCACCGATTTCTCCGCCACCGACTTTCTGTTTGCTCGTTCCACTAGCCCCAGAAGGCGTGTTAATTCCACCACATCCCGCGTATTGTTCAACGACAACCATCGAGCAATACGTACACTAGAAAAATGTGAATGAAGAGTATTTTTCTGTCCGCATGCGCGCTTCTCGCGGTGGCATCCACGTCTCCGGCGCCGAGCGAATCACCCAGCAGGTCTACATCCCGACAATCACCTCTGCGCTCACATCGCGAGCACTCAACCACTCTTTCGGTGTCCCCGATGAAATCCACATAACTGTGGATCAAGTGCGAACCACGCCCCTCGTTCTTAACCAGCTGCCGGTTAAGAACGTGAAAGAGGTCGGTGATCTTCTGGACGGCCTTCCCGAAATCGGCCACCAGATCGCAGCCAGTGAAATCCGTATGCGCGGGGCAGCGCTCATCGATGTTCACACCGGCAAGCGCCTGGAACCTGACCCAGATAGAGGTATTCGCGTCTCTATGATGGACTGGGAATTCACGCCCATCACAGAGGAAGAAGACCACTTCCGTGAGTCGGTTGCGCTCGCTACCAAAGTGCACCACTGCCCCGGTATGGTCGCCGAGCTCGCTATCAGTGACGACCCCGGGTTTACCAGTGGCTATATTGTCCGAGACGGGGCCTTCTACCGCATCCCCAAGATGAAAGAGCTAGGACAGCGTGGCGGGGGTAGAGCGTTCTACCTTGACACCCACGTCACCACCCCGCAGGAGGCCATCGCCTACCTGGAGCATCGCCCAGTTCTCATCCGCGCCGAAACGGAAATGTAAGGCGGAAAGATGTTCGGGGCACCTCACCTGTCGGTCACGGGCCACCTTAAAAAACAGTATTCATGCCAACTCTTGTTAACTAATTTCGCTTAACTTAAACGCAGTTCTAGTTACACTGGGTTGGTGACTCCTTTCTACTCCGTCCGCATGCGCGCATCCCGCCAATCCACACATATCTCTGGAGCAGAGCGCCTAACCTCCCACACCGAAGACATCCCCGGCATCGCCACCAGTTTGGTTACCCGGGGCTTCACCCACGAGCTCGGAACGCCCGACTCGCTTACCCTCACCTGCGAGCAGGTGGCCTCCCCACCCAGGTTGTTAGATCCCCTCGCTGTGCAGGAACACGCTGGCCCCGAGTGCATCCCGGAGCTTCTTTCCGGCCTTCCGGAAAGCGGATGGGAGGTAGTCACCTCACCGGAGACGATGCGCGGGGCAGCGCTCATCGATATTGCTACGGGCAGACGGGTCGAACCCAATCACGAGCGGGGCGTACGCGTCACGCACATGGATTGGGCCGAGCTCACTCACGGGGTCCAGGCAAAGGCAACAAAGGACCACTTCCGCGAGGCTCTTGTCTTGGCCACAAAAACGCTGTCTTGTCCTGGGATCGTTGCAGAACTCTGCGTTTCAGACGACACGAGCTACACCACCGGCTATATTGCCCGCGACGGTGTGTACCACCGAATTCCCCGCATCGCACCTGGCGCACGTGGTGGCCGGGCGTTCTTCGTCGACCTTACGCAGGCAAGTGTCGAACAAATTATCGCTTACCTCGAGCACGAGCCGGTACTCGTGCGCACACCACCGCCCCAGCCGACCTCATTAACTGACGAGCTCCATTCCCGTAACAAGACGTGGCGGTCAAGCGGACTGTCCCGCTCGGAGCACGTGTTTACCACGGGCCAGGACACGGAGTGCATCGTGGACGGGAAGAACTACACACTGTTCTCTTCCTCAAACTATCTGGGCCTTGCGACACACCCGGAGGTAGTCCGAGCCAGCACGGACGCGCTCCATCGCTACGGTGCGGGATCTGGAGGATCCAGGCTAACTACAGGTACAACACACCTGCACACGCGGTTGGAAGAAGAACTTGCTTCCTGGCTGGGCTATCCGGATTGTGTCCTGTTTGCCACCGGCTACCAGGCCAATGTCGGGCTGCTTCAGTCACTGGGTGAGCTTTCCCCCACCTTCTATTCCGACGCGGCCAACCACGCCTCGCTTATCGACGGCCTCTCCCTCGCTCGCCGCAAAGGGGCCACCATGCACGTCTACGCGCACGGTGGTGTGCCAGAAAAGGTTTCCGGGCGAGTCCCCCTCGTCGTTACCGACGGTCTCTTCTCCATGGGAGGAGACATCGCCGATCTTCCTGGATTACATGACTGCGGTGCGCCACTCATCGTCGACGATGCGCACGGGCTGGGCTCGCTCGGAGACACGGGCAGAGGCGCAGCCGAGCTCACCGGTGTGCGCCCGGAGATCCTCGTCGGGACGCTGTCCAAGGCTTTCGGCTCCGAGGGCGGCTTCGTATGTTGCGACAAAGAGCTAGGCATGTATTTGCGCAACCACGCGCGCAGCTACGTTTACTCCACTGCGCTTTCCGCAGGAGTGGTAGCCGCAAGCCTCACGGCACTGCGACTGATCCAGGAATCTGACGTTGTGGCGATACTCCATTCAAACATCGAATACGCACGCACTGCCCTCGATGCCTCCAAAGCGGGGCCAATGACACCGATTATTCCCGTCACGATTGGCGACGAGCGCAATGCCGTCCGCGTTGCAGATTTACTCCGTGAGCACGGCGTGTGGGCACCAGCCATGCGCTACCCCACGGTGCCACGAGGCGAGGCGATCATCCGCGTAACGGTCTCTGCGGCACACACGCACAGTCAGATCGACCGGCTTGCCGAACTCCTCAAGACTGCGACCACACCGCGGCGATAGGCGTCGACAAGCAAAACACCCACGGGATGAATCCTGTGGGTGTCTATAATCTCCTGCAGGGGAATCTCCTGCAGGGTCCCACAACCCGTGGGTGCCAAAGAAACCTACGGATGGGGGCATGGCCCCATGCGAGCGACATGAACTACAAGAAAAACCCAGCCGCCAGAATCGCTGTTCTACCCGAAGAGTGCCTGTGCAGTAGCGTAACGGCTCAAAGGCACGGACTTCAACGTACCCACAGCCTCCTGCAAATCAATCAACTCAATATGCTCACCATGGAGCGCAACACACTTACCAGACTCCCCCTTATGAGCAGCACGAGCAGCAGCCACACCATAACGAGTCGCAAGCACACGATCGAACGCCGTCGGCGTACCACCACGCTGAATATGACCCAAAACCATCGTCCGCACATCATGGCCTAGGCGCTTATGAATCTCGTCACCAATCACCTGGCCGATACCATTGAAGGTCTTATGCCCAAACTCGTCCTCTTCCCCCTCCTTGAAATCCATCGTCCCCTCCTTAGGCAAAGCACCCTCAGCAACACAAATAATGCCGTACTTCTCCCCCATCTGGAACCGGCGCTCCATCGCCTTGCAGATGTCATTGATATCGAAGGGGTACTCGGGGATAACGGTGTAGTGTGCGCCACCTGCCATGCCGGCGTGCAAAGCGATCCAGCCTACGTGGCGTCCCATTACCTCCATGATCATCACGCGGTTGTGGGACTCAGCCGTCGTGTGCAAGCGGTCAATAGCCTCTGTCGCCACTGATACTGCGGTGTCGAAACCGAAGGTGTAGTCTGTGCCGTTCACATCGTTATCGATGGTCTTCGGCACACCGATAACCGGAATGCCATTGTCAGCGAGGAACTGTGCACCCTTGAGGGTGCCCTCACCGCCGATCGGAATGAGCGCATCGACCTCGGCCTCGCGGAGGTTTTCCTTGATCTGGTCGATGCCTGCTTTGAACTTGTCGGGGTGCAGGCGACCGGTACCAAGAATGGTGCCGCCACGAAGAAGGATCTTGTCGATGTTGTCGTCGTCGTAAAGCTGGACTCGGCGATCTTCCATCAAGCCGACCCAGCCATCCTGATAGCCAACCACAGTCGAGCCGAATTCTGAGCTCGCCGTACGGACGATACCTCGGATCACGGCGTTCAGGCCGGGACAGTCACCACCAGAAGTCAAAGTAGCAATACGCATAGACCCGATATTAGCGAACCTCAAGGAATTTGGAGAGTTGAGGCGAACCAGAGCAGGTCAGCAAATTGCGCCCGCCCGTGCATAACCAAAAACGGGGAGTCGTGATTTGTTTTTGGTTACCCCGTTTTGGCTGTTAATTGCCATGCTCCACCGCATCACCCGTATCGCTCACCGTCGATCACCGTTTCCCACCGTTTCCCACCGTCGGTCACTGCCTCTCATGGTCTCCGCAATCCACCCCGTCTGCGTGAACCGTCCTCCCCTCGTTGTTCGCGTTTGCGTATCGAGGAAGCACCGCCCAGCCCCGGGCTATGGACCAGGCGCCAACACCCAAAAATACCAAGCTCAGCACAATGCAGACGTGGTAGATATTCAACCAATGGAGCAGCCCCGTGACAATGACTAATCCGATCGGGGCCGCGAACATTCCGAGAGCGTTAAAAAGTGAGAAGGCTCGGCCACGAACGTCATTTGCGACACCCTCCGTGACGATCACCATTATCATCGGGGCGAACAGCCCACCTCCGATGCCCGCGATCACCATGCCGACCATCGCTGTCCAGTTCAACTGGATCACGGTGAAAAACAGCATGCCGACGATCTCCAGCCCCGCAGCTACAGCCCACATCGCGCGCCGGCGCTGCGTACCTCTCCACGCCACATAAGCCCCTCCAACGATTTCTCCCACCGCGTAGGCGCTCATTGTGATGCCGAGGAGCCCTGGACGGTCGATCGACTGGAAGTGCGCCGGCAACAACACTGCCAACAACGGTGCCACGCAGACGGTGGATGCCAATGACACGACGGCGATGAGTCTAATCGCTGGCACAGCAAGGATCCGCTTCCACGATCCTAGGGAACCACGCAGTGTTTCCCCTTCCTCTGCGGCTGCTGAGGTACCGACAGGTAGAAGCGTCGTCAGGCCAGCTGCAGCGAAGGAGCAAATTGCCGTGATCCACAACACGTCCGTCATGTTTAGGGTGCTGAGTAGGACACCGGCGAGTGCGGGTCCCACGAGGAAACCGAAGCTCGCGATCGTCTGGTTAACTCCAGAGAGCCTGTCGAGGGTCATTTTCTCCGTTACGACATCGCCCACAAGCGCCGAACGTGCGCTCATTCCAGGGACATCGCCCACGGCCCCGAAGATCCCCAAAGCAATGAACCACCCCAGCGACAGGTCAGCCACATGGTCCACCATGATGAGCAGCACGATGGACAGTGCTGAGACCACATCGGAAACAACGGACATCGGCTTCCTGCCCACGGTATCAACCAGATGCCCGCCGACAAACGCAAAGATGAGAGACGGAACTGCAATCGCGGTAGCGACGATCCCCGCTGCCGCCGGATTGCCCGAGCGTTCAAGGACCATCCACGGCCACACAATACTCGCCACCGCGTTGCCGAGAATCGACATCGCTGCGGATGCGAGATACACGTACGGAGTGATAGCGGGGACAGCAACGTGTCCGGGGGCTCCCTGAGTCATTCCTACGAGTGTAATAGCCCTCCTTGGTACTTGCTTATAAGCCCTTACTTCAGAGCCACAGTGGCTGAGCGCGCGTCAGACTCCAGTTCGTCACTCAAATACCAAAGGTGCAGAAAGCAAAACGGATCCCACTGCGCTTGAACTGCGGGATCCGTTTTGAGAATTTTAGCTACGTGCTGCTTCGAATGCGGCACCAACCTTGTACAGGCGATCATCCTTGAACGCCGGGGCCATGATCTGCAAGCCAACCGGGAGGTTCGTGTCGCTTGCCAGGCCAGCCGGAACACTCATACCACCGAGACCCGCGAGGTTCAGCGGCAGCGTGAACAGGTCGAAGTTGTACATGGCCAGCGGATCGTTCACCTTCTCGCCGAGGGCAAACGCCGTGGTCGGTGTCACAGGTGCGACGAGAACTTCGGCTTGTTCGTATGCCTTAGCAAAGTCCTGCGCGATCAGCGCACGCACACGCTGAGCCTTGAGGTAGTAGGCATCGTAGTAGCCAACAGACAGCGTGTAGGTGCCAGCGAGGATACGGCGCTTCACCTCCGGGCCGAAGCCTGCGGCACGGGAGATGCTCATTACCTCAGCAGCGGAGTGCTTTCCATCGTCGCCCTCGCGCAGGCCGTACCGCATGCCGTCGAAACGGGCAAGGTTCGAGGAAATCTCCGAGAACTGAATGAGGTAATACGTGCCGATGGCATCGTCGAAGTGCGGACAGTCGACCTCGACGATATCTGCGCCGAGACCCCGCAACTTCTCTATAGACTGCTGGAAGTTTTCCAGCACACCGGGCTGGTAGCCTTCGCGAACGAACTGCTTAACCACGCCGACTTTCACGCCGCTGAGGTCACCCTTTGCGCCCTCGCGAGCTGCACCAACGACATCCGGAACGGGCGTATCAACGGTCGTTGCATCGTGCGGGTCAACGCCTGCAATGACTTCGTGCAGCAGCGCGGTGTCCAGCACCGTGCGCGCGCAGGGGCCACCCTGATCGAGGGAAGACGCACAGGCGACGAGGCCGTAACGCGACACGCCACCGTAGGTGGGCTTCACACCCACAGTGCCTGTCAACGCTGCGGGCTGACGAATGGAACCGCCCGTGTCCGTTCCGATACCGATCGGGGCTTCGCCGGAAGCTAGTGCTGCAGCGGTGCCGCCACCGGAGCCACCCGGGGTACGCGTGCGGTCCCAGGGGTTTTTGGTGACATGGTAAGCAGAGTTCTCGGTGGAGGAGCCCATCGCAAACTCGTCCATGTTCGTCTTGCCCAGGATCGGAATTCCAGCGCCGCGAATCTTCGTTACGACGGTGGCATCGTAAGGACTCATGTAGCCCTCAAGCATCTTGGACGCACATGTCGTCGGCGCGTCAGTGGTGACAAAGACATCCTTGAGTGCCAGCGGCACACCGGCGAGAGGAGACGCGGGCTTTTCGCCCTTGTCCAGAGACTCGTCTACTGCACGGGCAGCAGCAAGTGCCTCATCGGCACCGACGTGGAGGAAGGCCCCGAGTTCCTCGTCAACCTCGGCAATGCGGTCGAGGTGAGCCTGGGTTGCTTCCACGGAGCTTACTTCGCGGCTATGAATCTTCTCCGCGAGCTCGGAGGCGCTCAGGGAGGTCAGACCCGTGGTGGATTCTGCAAGAAAAGTATTATCTGTGCTCATAACGTTATTCCCCCAGAATCTGCGGTACGACGAACTTATCCTCTTCCTTTTCCGGAGCCTGGTCCAGCGCAGCCTCCTGCGACAAGGACGGGGCAACGGTATCTTTCCGCATCGCGGTGTGCGTGGCGTGGGGGTGGCTCATGGGTTCCACTCCCTCTGTGTCCACGTTCTGAACTGCTGATACGTGGCCAATGATGCCGTCGATCTGGCTAGCGAAGGTGGTAATCTCCTCTTCGCTCAGCGCCAACCTGGCGAGTGTGGCGAGATGAGCCACCTCATCGCGAGAAATTTGAGGCACGCGAGCTTCCCCTTTTCTTTTCTCTAAAGTGTTCTGTTACGAATCGTAAGTGTAGTAACGAGCTACATTCTTATCTCTTTGACTCTACCGTACCCCGCCTCCACAGCAGGCAGCGCATGCTCCCCATCAACATACCGAGCTGTCTATATCTTCCATTCCGGGCAAGTGTTTGGTTACAATGCCTACGTTAAACCTTAATCAAGAACGATAAAAAGGCTGTGATCGTGATGGAGACTTCTTATCTCATCCGTGTGCTGCTCCCCGACGAACCCGGCACTCTCGGACGTCTCGCCAGCTCAGTTGGGCTGACCGAGGGAAACATTCAATCCGTAGACGTGGTTGAGCAGTTCCCCGATGGCACAGTCATGGACGATATCGTCATCACGCTTCCCCAGGGTGCTCTCCCCGACACCCTGGTCACCGCCGCCCAGCAGGACGAAAACGCGGTCATCGATTCGATTCGCCCGTTTTCCTGCAGGGTGGATCGACGGGGACAGGTGCAGATGCTCGCACGCTTTGCTGAGCACGCTGATAGCGCCCGCAATGCCCTAGACGAGCTGGCAAACGTCATGCCTCAGACAATGACCGCCGGCTGGTGCATCATTCTGCGCGAAACTCCTGAGCTCACCCGCGTCGCAGCCTCTGCGGCCGCCCCCTCGGACGATGGCACGCACCCCTCCAATGTCGAGGTGGATTCGTGCCGGATGCTCAACCCCGAGACCGAGGACTGGATTCCTGAATCCTGGACGCTTCTCGACGCTTCCCTGGCCGCTGCTCCTCTCACCAGCACCGATCTCATCATGGTCATCGGTCGACCCGGTGGACCGGACTTCCTGGGCTCCGAAATTGCCCACCTGGGAGACCTTGGAGTCATCATCGGGACGATGCTCAGCCGACAATCCTAGATCTGCGGAACAAAAACCTGCGCTGGTTATCCTGCCCGGGAAAGCCCACGTAGGAAAGCTCACACAGGAGAGCTTGCACAGGAGAGCCCGCACAGAAAAAGCCTGCCCAGGAAACATCGCGTGAAAGCCCTTGCTTCCTGCTGTTTTAGGCAGACAGTTTAGAGAAGCGAGGTCACCGCGCCGGTAGCGAGCAACTCCTCAAACTGCTGTTCGTTGATGATTGGCCGGCCGAGTTCCTCGGCTTTCGCAGCCTTGGAACCGGCGTTTGCGCCCACGACAACGTAGTCCGTCTTCTTGGACACGCTTCCGGATGCTTTGCCACCGCGCTCGATGATTGCCTCCTTCACCCCATCGCGGGTGTAATTTTCCAGCGAGCCTGTGACGACGATAGTAAGTCCCTCGAGCGTCTGTTCCTTGGCCTCTCCACGCTCATCCTCCATGGTGACGCCCGCTTCCGCCCAGGCATCGACGATGGCGCGGTGCCAGTCGACCGAGAACCAGTCGACGATGGACGCGGCGATGACACCTCCAACGCCCTCCGTTGCTGCCAGTTCTTCCTCGGTTGCTTTCCTGATCGCATCCATCGAGCCGAATTCCCGAGCTAGGGCTCGTGCTGCTGTGGGGCCGACGTGGCGGATGGATAGACCAGTAATGACGCGCCACAGGTCTGTTTCCTTCTGTGTCTTCAAACCTGCGATGAGTTTCTTCCCTGCGGCGTTTACGGCCCCCTTGGAGTTGGTGTACACCCGAGAATCCAGCAGATCGTCCTCGGTAAGGGTGAACAGATCCGCCTCGTCAGTGAGAATTCCCGTGCGGACGAGATCCGCAGCGGCCTTCTCACCCAGTGCTTCAATATCGAAGACGCCCCTGCCCGCGATGTACTCCAAGCGTCCGGCAAGTTGGCCCGGACAGCTACGGGTATTGGGGCACCTCCAGTCCGCATCCTCCTCTTTCGCCGGGGCAAGTTTCGTCCCACACTGCGGGCACAGAGTGGGAAAGACGAAGGGGCGCTCCGTCCCATCGCGCAGATCCGCCACCGGCCCCAAGACCTCGGGGATGACTTCTCCGGCCTTCCGGATCACAACCTGGTCCCCGATGAGCACGCCCTTGCGATTGACCTCGGATTGATTGTGCAAAGTAGCCATCTCCACTGTTGACCCTGCCACTTCCACCGGCTCCATGATGGCGAAGGGGGTAACCCGGCCGGTCCGGCCTACGCCGACCCGAACGTCGACAAGCTTCGTAACAGCCTCTTCTGGTGGATACTTGTACGCGATCGCCCACCTGGGGGCGCGGGACGTTGCCCCAAGCGCGCGCTGCTGTTCCCGATTATCGACCTTGACCACCATGCCATCCATCTCGAAGACGGCATCGTGGCGGTGATCGGCCCACTTTTCCACCATCTCGTGCACCTCCTCATGGGAGTGCACGACGGTGGTGTATTCCGACACAGGCAGACCAAAGGCAGCGAGCGCCTTGTATGCCTCCGTCTGCGACTCGAAGGAAATCCCCTCCGCAGCGCCAATGCCGTGGCAAACGAGAGTGAGCTTCCGCTTCTTCACTGCCTGTGGGTCCTTCTGTCTCATAGAGCCGGCTGCTGCGTTGCGGGGATTTGCAAAGGGCTTCTTGTTTTCCAGCTGCCGCTGCTCATTGACCAAGGGAAAATCGTCAATGGCGATATAGACTTCACCCCGAACCTCCAACACGCTCGGGATCGGGAACGCGTCATTTTCCTGTAAGTGATCGGGAATACCAGTGATCATCCGGGCATTGGCAGTGATCTCCTCCCCCACCGTGCCGTCCCCTCGCGTCGCCGCAGTGGCGAGCTCACCGTCACGGTACACAAGGTCAATGGACACACCATCGATCTTGAGCTCGACGGAGTACGTGTCCGATGGAGTACGGATCAGCCACTGCTCGAGCTCGTCCTTGCTGAACACGTTATCCAGCGAATACATCCGCTCCAGGTGAGCGATGTTTTCAAAGCTTGACCCCTCGGGCGACGGCGCGCCGACCTCGAGAGTCGGACTATCGGGTGCCCGTAACCCCGGGTGCTCCGCCTCCAACTGTTGGAGTCGAGAGAAGAGCACATCGAACTCAGCGTCCGTTATCTCCGGCGTTCCGTTGTAGTACTTGTCCCGGTGATACCGCACCTGGGCTGCGAGCTCCTCCCATCGTGCGTGGAGGGAGGAGTCCATGGATTGACTGGAAGTTGCTTTGTCAGACACGCGCTTCAGTGTACCTGTGTGTGGCAGATCGCTCACCGACACACGCATTCATTATGACTGTGTCCCGGCAGGTCAGGCTAGACACGTCTGGGGTGTGTTCAGGCGGTGGTAGCCTAACGTGCATAGCTAAAAATCCGCACACAGTGAGCTTCGGAGGATTGAACCGTGTACTCCTTTGACCCGTCCAAGATGGTGGCTTTCGATCTGGAAACCACCACCAACGATCCCCTGAAAGCCCACGTTGTTACGTCCTCTGTCATCCGCATCGACGGCTCCAATGCCGACGAAACCTATCTGCTGGCGGATCCGGGCATTCCGATCAGCGAGGAGGCAGAGAAGGTCCACGGAATATCCAATGAGTACGCCAAGGCCAACGGTGAGCCCCACGATGATGTCGTCGCCAAAACTGTTGAGCTTATCCGCCGCGGGTGGGATGAGGGCTTCACGCTCATCGTTTTCAACGGTTGCTTCGACCTCACCATTTTGCACCAATGCTCCCCCGACTTCACTATCGACGGGCTGGTTGTAGACCCGTACATCATTGATAAGAAGAAGGACCATTACCGCGCCGGAAAGCGCAACCTCTCGGCGATGTCGGAATACTACGAGATTCGCCTAGATAAAGCCCACAACTCCAGCGCTGATTCCCTCGCCGCCGCACGCATCGCGTGGAAGCAGGCACGCCGATGGCCAGAAATTACCACCATGGATGGCGATGAGCTGATGGAGAGCCAGACGGTGTGGTACTACGAGATGCAGTCCGATTTGGCCAAGTACTTCGCTGGAAAGGGCAGGGACGTGGAAGTGAACCTCTCCTGGCCGCTCCAGCTCTCTTCCTAGCCCCACTACAAACTCGTATCCTGCAGTGCAGGAATACCGGCAGGTCGTCCGCCACATGTTGTGAGCGTGGCCCTGAGGTACGTACGCCTGTTGTGCGTGCGTCTGTGGTGCAACCTTTGCCGGCCAGACTCAGACAAGAGAGGATTCTCCGGTGAGCACGAGGACAGGATAAATTCCAACAATTTTCCTCACCAGTTAAATGTTAAGCAGCTCACCAGCTAAATGTTAAGCAGTGTGTAAATGCGGTGGATAGCGTAAGCGACTACCGCGCGTTAGCGGATGAAGCGGTCAAGCTCGTACGCCGTGCGGTATGCCTCCGCTCCACCTCGCGCCCAAATATCAAAGACTCCCCTGTCCTGTCCGAGCTCACTACAGACGCGCTCGAGTTCATCACGATTGGCAGACACAGCACAGTGGCCACCTGCATCGGCTAACTCTTCGAGTGCTGTACCTGCAGCATCAAGCTGTGCGGAATTGGTGACGAATGCCAGATCGATCAGCGCCCCCTCACTTGGCATTACGTCCCATTGCGGGGCGTACCCGATCTGGTTAATTACGGGAACATAGGCTACCTGCTCGTCGACAGCGGCACGCACGGCCTCGTAAGCAGGAAACAAAACTCGCTGTAGCTCGTCGACCGGCACCGGGCGGAGAGTGTCGAAATCGGATGTCCCCGGCACTGCCCCTGCTCGGATGGACCCAAGATACGGCTCGTCGAATTGGACCACGATGCGAGAGGAGGAAAAGCGCCGCGCAATGTCTTTCGCATGAGCAACAAGACCTGCAGTAAGAGCCTCAGATATGTCAATGGTCGCCGACCTATCGCTCAGCACGCGGTGCCCGTTGGCAAGCTCCATCTTCGTGGCCAAAGACCACGGCCCGAGACAATGTACCTTCACCGTATCCGCATGGGACGGCCAGAGCTCCTCCACCGTATCGATATCTCTGTCAAGACCGTCTTTGGCCCGATTAGCAGCGCGACTGCCGCGTGGCGTGACTACCCAACCACGGGAGCGAACGTCGACGTGAAGGCCGTCGACAAGCGCGGTCGTTCGGCCGACCGGATCGTACCAGGGTCCGCGAGCGGAAAGCTGCGGGATGTGCGGGAGATCCCCCGTCTCACTAATGACGATATCGCAGGCTTCAGCAAAGGTGGCGGCGGTAACTTCACCGACCCCTAGGGCAACCATCTAGTGCACCGTCCCGCAGATCGTGCCGGAACCGAGGACGATGTCAACGGCTTGGTCTGGAAGGTAGACAACTGCCGCCTGACCACGTGCAACGCCGGACAATGGTTGCTTGAGCGTCAGCGTCATAGTATCGCCCTCAATGTGTGCAGAACACGGCACAACCTCCCCATGCGCACGGACCTGCACCTGGCACTCCACATCTCCATTGAACGCAGGATGCAGTTGCTTGAGGCGGTCAGCGATGATCGTATGGACTGCCAGGTGCTCGCGCGGACCAACAGTTACGGTTCCGGTTGCTGCATCAATGTCCGTCACATAACGCGGCCGTCCGTCAGCTGCGGGAACGCGGATATTCAGTCCCTTGCGCTGACCGATGGTGTAGCCATAGACACCGTCATGGTCCTGGAGCTTGTTGCCGTCTTCATCCACAATTACGCCGGGGCGCATACCGATGTGCTTACCCAAAAAGGCCTTCGTGTTGCCGTCGGGAATGAAGCAAATGTCGTAGCTGTCCGGCTTTTTTGCCACGGAGAAACCGTGCCGAGCGGCTTCTTCCCGGATCTGGGGCTTCTCTGTATTGCCCACAGGGAAGTAGCAGTGTGCAAGTTCATCGGCGGTCAGCACACCAAGCACGTAGGACTGATCCTTCTTTGGATCTACCGATCGCCGCAAATAGCCGTTCTCATCGATGGTCGCGTAGTGTCCAGTGGCGACAGCATCGAAGCCGAGGGCGATGCCACGCTCCAGCAGTGCCCGGAACTTGATCTTCTCGTTGCAGCGCAAGCACGGGTTGGGTGTTTCCCCCATCGCGTAGGATTCGACAAAGTCGTCGATGACGTCTTCTTTGAAGCGGTCGGAAAAGTCCCACACGTAAAACGGGATACCCAGCTTGTCGCACACGCGACGAGCGTCTGCAGAATCTTCAAGAGAGCAGCAGCCACGGGAGGATTCCCTAACGGATTGTGGGTCTCGCGACAGTGCCAGGTGCACGCCTACAACATCGTGACCTGCCTCAACAGCTCGCGCTGCGGCGACGGCACTGTCCACTCCTCCACTCATTGCTGCAAGAACTCTCATGGCTATTCTCAACACTTCCCGCGTTCGTCTTATTCCCACCCGTGGACGAACGAGCAGGTTGATAATCGGCTACCAGTAAACAATCGGCTAGTCAGTATAGGACCTTTGTCCACGTGTAGGAAACGCCTACTTTGTTTAGGCCATACCAGCCAATCGTGCACGCTCAACCACGTCGGCGGCATGAGCGAGAAGGAAGTCCACGTCCTCCTGGGAGGTCGTCCGGCCCAGGGTGAAACGAATGGCACCGCGGGCAACCTTCTCTTCAACTCCCATCGCTAGGAGAACGTGCGATGCCCGGTTCACGCCAGACGAGCATGCCGAGCCTGCGGCAACCTCGATTCCAAGGGAATCGAACAGCATGATGAGAGAATCCGCCTCAGCACCAGGGAAACTGACGAAGAGGTGTCCGGGCAGGTTCGGCTCGCTCGTGTGCACGACGAGCTTGTCGACGCTTTCCTTCAGGCCGTCCCGCAGCCGTGCGGTGAGACTTTCCAATCGTGCGCGTTCGCCATCCATTTCGGTCACCGCTTCCCTTAATGCCACCGCAGTTGCCATCGCTCCGGCCGCATCAGGGGTTCCCGGGCGGATTCCCCGCTGCTGGCCTCCCCCTGTGAGGACCGGTGAGGGTACCGGTGAACGCTTTGCCAGAAGAATTCCCACTCCTCGTGGCCCGCCGAATTTGTGAGCGCTGGCTGCCATCGTTGTCGCCCCCAGTGCGGAAAAATCCACGGGAAGGTGCCCAACCACTTGAACGGCATCGACGTGGAGGGGAGTTTCGGTTTCCTGGCATTTTTCTGCCACCTTGGTGATCGGCTGGATGGCCCCGGTCTCGTTGTTTGCCCACATAACCGCCGCAACGGTGGCAGGCAAATCCAGGAGTTCAAGGTCTTCGATGTGCCCCGACGAGGTGACCGGCAGGTAATCCACCTGAACGTGTGGCATCCGCGTAGCCAGGGATGACACCGTCTCTTTGACGGCCGGGTGCTCGATCGGTGTGGTGACGATACGTAGCGTTTCTTCTCGGTCCACTGCATTTTGAAGGAGTCCACGGACAGCCAGGTTATCCGCTTCAGTACCAGAACCCGTAAAGATCACCTCAATCGGCTCGCAGCTAAGCGCATCAGCGATGATCTCCCGTGCCTCAGCGAGCACCGCCTGTGCTCGCCGTCCCGATGCGTAGCTGCCTCCGGGGTTCAGGACATCGGAATTTTCTACCCACGCATCGACCGCTGACTGCCGTATAGGCGTTGTGGCAGCGTGATCAAAATAGTGGGAAGTGGTTCGAGTCGTCCGAGTGCTCATGGTGAAAACAATACTGTCATCGCCCAGCACGCCACCTAGTAGGGCGGATCATCCACGGTCACCCAGAGTAGCGACATATCCAGCCCTGTAAAGGACAATCACTGAAACATGTGTCGGCTACGTCCACGCCATGTCCAGAAATCATCGCCCATCTCTCTGATTGAAGGCTGTGTGCACGTTTTCCACTTCTCTCCATCTTCCCTTCCCCATTCACTCCCTCCTAAAGTTTCCTTTCCCGCTTCGTTTCCCCCTTCTTACCTTTCTCATCGCTTGTCGACGCTCCACTGGTTACCCGTTACCCCGCCCCTCGGCATCGCTACGATGGGCGCACCTCTGTGGCGACGGGGTTGCTGTCCCCATGGCACTGTTATTCCCCAGTCGCACCGCTGAATACCTGTTGTGCCGCCGTGTCCCAGCTACGCCACCAACTGTGAACATCCTCGCTACCACTGCACGGCCCGATGGCATCTACCAGTCACCTTTACGTGTACCGGCCACCGTTACTAAGCCAGTTAGGAGCGCGCCCATGCACCGATGGTGCCTGGAACCATGGGTGGTACCTCTCCGAGGATCGCCTTGGTGTTGGCGTCTTGCTCCAGCTCGGAGAGGACGGTCTTCACCGGTCTGGTCGTCTTCCTGTCCTTACTCGCCCCCATGTTCATGGGCATCACTCCACGGCCATACCCGCCTGTTGCTCGACTACCAGATGCCGGAACCCCCGCGTTTCCTCCATGGGCCGTACCAGCGCGGACTGCACTACCTGTGTGAGACCCGCTGTCAGGAATTGCCGGTAGCTTGCTGAACCTCACTCCACCTAGGCCACCGGCGATATTCCTGGCAGCAGCCCCACCACTGATGGCACCAAAAGCACCGCCAGCAGCAATTCCACTACCGCCCTGGTGTTTACTGCTACCTGCAGCAGATGGCAATCGTTTGCCAGCTGTGGTGCCGCGTTGACCACCGTTGCGACCCACACCTGCTGGAGCCACGGTCGACACCGGGTGTGTCTCCGACCTATCGACGCAGGATCCACCCCTAGCGTTAGCTCCTCCAACACCGCTGTTTACTGCTCCCCCAGGCACCGCAGTCCCGCCCCCGATACCTTCGCGCCCGAGATCCCCAGGCACAGACGAAATCACTGGCATACCGGTCCCAGCCGGGGAGGATCCCACTGGGGTGAGCCCACCACCATGTCCACCAGCTAATGGCACGGTCAATCCCTGCGGAGCGGTATGCGACTGACCAGCTAACACTGGAGTCTCCTCAAGACGCGCACCCGGTGAAGCCTCGACCTGTTGGCTGACCGACCCATCGTCGGTGGCGTGCTGTAACGCACGAACAAGCACGGGATCCGGGTTACCAGACCGGATCCTTTCCAACTGGCCATCGAAGTCCTTCTTAGATCCACTCACCAGCTCATCCATCTCTGCCTCCCACGCCCCACCAGTAGAGGGTGGTACAACGGTATCGAGGAGTGAACCCACTCGAGGTTCTGCCAATGACAGCAATGGAGGCATTGCCACCCGGGCATACGCCACAAGTGCCAACTGCTCTTGTAGCTGACGCGCACCTGGAATCGGGTTTGCCAACACGGAACCATTGATCGCACCGGCCGCAGCAATTCCCAACTTATGTGTCAGCCCGATTCGCCCCGACCACCTGGCCATCGCTTCCGCATTCGTCCCAAAGGACTCCGTCGCCTCACTTGTAACCCGCAACTTGTCAACAATCGCATCGATAACCTCACCGCGGTTGGCGTCCACAATTCCGTTAGCAATACTGCGCAACCGACCAGTTACCTCCACCATAGAAGTGTGCAACCCCTTCCACGCCGAGGCCGCCTCTCCAATAGCAGAAGTGTGGGTGGTGAAATAATCCCGCAGCAATTCCAGCACACTCCCCGCTGGCACAACCACCTTCTGTCCCACCACAACGGGCACCGGTGCCACGTGCTCTGGAAGAGCAATCATTCCCAGCTTCTCAGCCGGCACACCACCTGATTCACCGCCACAAATTCCCGGACTAGAGCCCGCATCATGCAAGCGATCTAATGATCGAGCAAACACATCTTCCTGCGCCTCAAACCCATGCACAGTCGCCTGTAAGCCACGCGCAAGCCCACTGATCACGTCCCCCAACCCCTGAGCTACAACCCTCGCAGACCCCGGCCCCGTATCCAATACGCCTGCATGCTCCCGACCCAACTGATCTAATCCAGAAACGCGGGTGAAACTATCAAGAGTGCTATTGGACCAGCTACTACTCGCGGTCTTTAGTATAACGTCACTGATTTTCCTGAGCCTCACAACGCTGTCACTTAGTTGACCTTGATTAATTGCTACGATATTCATTTAGTTTCTCCCCGATCAAAAGATCAAAATATTTCTCAGCCTGTGCGCACTCTTCTGCCATCGGCGGATCGGTTAACACTGACGAATTAAAATTAACTTCCACCGTTCCATGTGGAGTTTCAGCTGCTACCGTGCAGCTGTCGTCCTCTTCGATTTGTTTGTAGGCAAGGGACGGAGCCTTTTCTGGAGAAAGTGGGTAGTCCAGAGGAATCCCTTTTCGCTCAAGTGCCGCCAGCTTGTAGGCAGCACCGGTGAGTGCTATTAAACCTGCGCTTGTTGTTTCAAAGTAGCAAGTATCGATTCCTTCTTTTTCAGGAACGGATAAATTTTCCGTCCATCGCTTAAGATTCAGCTCCGCTAACTTCTCCTCTGTCACATCCGCACACGGCTGAGCAAGATGGAAGTTAGGATCCCAGCGATCGAAAAGGTATGGCTCATCTTCCGGTGAGAGGCCTTGGTCAGCTCCCAGAAATTGAGCACATCCGGAGAGAAAAAGAACTGACAGCAGAGTAAAGACGAAACCGCTCCTGACGGTTGAAAAACCTGATGCTTTACTTCGATCCATACTATTCTCCTTTCAGCAGACGTTGTGCATCTCCACTACTTAGACGCGATGAGCAGTTCATCTGGTTCCGTAACTAGCGAAGCTTTTTCCATCGCGTCCAAGCCACCAACCGCTAACAGAAAAACACGCACGCGGACACCAAATCGTGCGCCTGCTGGCCCACTGCACCGGTAGACACCTGCAGTGAACCACGCCCCGGCACTGCGCGCACTCCGTCCGTGCACAACCCAGCGTGAACTCCCCCAATATGCGGGGTGCCTCGTACCGCCAAAAAAGATCGATCACATTAAGTGGCCGCATCTGTGTAGAGCAGCTCTGCGGGCATCTACACATAACTTGTCAATATCCCACACAAAAAATGTGGCCTGGTGAGAAGTTGCTCACCAGGCCACAGCGGAACGAGTCGGGTCTAACCGGCTCCTGCGGTGTTTACTTCCTGTTCTTGCAGTACGTCACCGCGTTGAGGAAGATGTCCTGCGAATAGATACCGGGGATGTTCTTCATCAAGCCCGGGCGGAAACGCTCTGGGTGCCCCATCTTGCCCAGGATCCTGCCGTCGGGGGAAATGATGCCCTCGATGGCGTAGCTCGAGCCGTTCGGGTTGGCCGGCGCCTCCATCGTCGGAATTTCATTCTCATCCACATACTGGAACGCAACCTGGTGGTGAGCAAACAGCTGCTTGGCATCTTCCTCACTGACGACGAACCTTCCCTCACCATGGGACACGGGTACAAGGTGGGTTTGTCCAGGGGTAAAGGTCGCAAGCCACGGCGAATCCACAGAGGCAACACGGGTCGTGGCAATCCTGGAGACGTGCCGTAGCTGGCGGTTGTGGGCCAGCGTGGGCGAGGTCTCTGTCAGCTTGGAGGGATCACCGTAGGGCAGGAAACCACTCTTGACCAGAGCCTGGAAACCGTTACAGATGCCGAGGACAAGGCCATCGCCAGCAACGAAGCTGCTCACTGCCTGCGCTACCTCCGGGGTGCGCAGGAATGCGGCCATGAACTTTGCGGAACCATCTGGCTCATCGCCGAGGGAGAACCCGCCGGAGAAAGCGAGGATATCGGCTGTGCCGAGCTTGTCGATGAATACCTGCGTGTCCTCCTCCAGCATCTGCGGAGTGAGGTTGCGGATGACGAGGAACTCGGTTGTAGCACCGGCAGCCCGGAATGCCTCGGACATGTCGTACTCGGAGTTCGTTCCGGGGAATACCGGCAGCAGCACGTGGGGCGCTGTGCCCTCCGCCGCGTCGGAGTGGTCACCGGAAACGGCGGTGGCCTCGGCCGGGGATTGCGCCTCGGGAAGCTTCGTGGCGAAGTCTGGCAGGTCTTCACCAGCGGCATCGTTTAGCGGGAAGACGCTGCGGTAACGCTCCTCCGCAATGTCCAGTGCCTTGTCGACGCTCAGGTGTTCAGCACCGAAGCTCAACTCACCGTCATTGGTGGTCTGGCCGAGAAGACGTGCCGATTCGGGAACGGTTACCCCCTCCGAAACAGCGAAAACGATGCCACCAAGGTGTGCCTCCACCCAGGAGATATCGGCACTGCCGGTAAATCCAAGGCCGTTACCTGCAACCATGTTGACAATCGTTGCACCGATACCGGCTTGGGTGACAGCAGAAGCAGCACGAACCTCACCACGGGCAGCAAGCGCCGTGAAGTCTGCGAAGTTGGTGCGCAGAGCCTCGTAATCCGGCTCGCCGGATTCCAGCGGAGTGTGTGGCAGGAGGTAGAGGGACAGGCCTGCGTCGGGGATCGCCGCGCTGATAGCGTCTGCCTTATCTATCACGGCGACGGCGAAGGTAACAAGCGTCGGCGGGACGTGCAGTCCGTCACCATACGTACCGCTCATAGAATCCTTACCACCGATCGCGGCGACTTGGAAGGCATCCTGTGCTTCCAGCAAGCCGAGGATTGCCTGGGTAACCTCGCCCCAACGCTCCGGCTCCTGGTCAAGGCGCTGGAAGTACTCCTGCACCGTCAACCACGCCGTAGTGGCATCGGCACCCGCCGCGGTTAGACGGGCAAGTGCCTCCACCACGGAGTAGGCACCCATGAGGAATGGGGACTCACTAGCAAGCTCCGGGCTGTAGCCGTACGTCATCACCGAGGAGGTCGGTGTGCCGCCTGCAACAGGAAGCGACTGGATGGATGCCATCTCGAATGTCTTCTGACGCTTGCCACCGAACGGCATCAATACGGTGGAGCGGCCGACCGTGGAGTCGAACTGCTCAACCATGCCCTCTTGCGAACCGCCTGCCGGGGAAGCAAGCGCCTCAGCAACGCTCGCGGGAGCAGCGTGCGGGGCCTCCATGGGGGCGTCGACAAGCGACACGGACTGGGAACGGGCCGCCCCGTTGGTATCGATGAACGCGCGAGACAAATCGAGGACGAGATCCTCACCGTTGAACATCCGCAGGCGACCAGAATCTGTCACCTCGGCGAGCTGCGTCGCCTCCAGGTTCTCCGTCTCCGCGAGTTCGATGAACCGCGCCGCGTTTTCGGCACGCACAACGACGGCCATTCGCTCCTGAGACTCCGAAATCGCGATCTCACGGGCGTTGAGGCCCGCGTACTTCAAAGGCACGCGCTCCAGATGAATGTCGAGGCTGTCAGCCAACTCGCCGACGGCAACAGCTACGCCACCGGCACCAAAGTCGTTGCAACGAACGATCATCTGCGCAACCTCAGGGTTGCGGAACAAGCGCTGAATCTTGCGCTCATTAACCGGGTTACCTTTCTGAACCTCCGCGCCGGAGGTAGCAAGTGAGGTGTCGTTATGTGCCTTCGACGAACCTGTGGCACCACCAATACCGTCGCGGCCTGTACGACCACCGAGGATGATCACCACGTCACCATGTGCGGGCTCAAGACGCTTTACGTTTTCTACCGGAGCGGCAGCAACAACAGCGCCGAGCTCCATGCGCTTGGCCACATAGCCTGGGTGCACAAATTCGCGCACGTTCGTGGTGGCCAGACCGATCTGGTTGCCGTAACTGGAGTAACCGGCCGTCGCGCGCGCAGAGATGTCCGCCTGCGGCAGCTTGCCTTCCAGCGTCTCTTCGCGCGGGGTGTTGATGTCGCCGGCACCCGACAGGCGCAGCGCCTGGTATACCCAGGAGCGACCGGAGAGGGGATCACGGATAGCCCCGCCCAGGCACGTCGACGCGCCACCGAAAGGCTCGATCTCCGTCGGGTGGTTATGCGTTTCGTTCTTGAACATCAGGAGCCATGGCGACGGTTCGCTTCGCTCACCGTCGCCATGAAGGACATCAGATCGCTCACCGTCGCCATGAAGGACATCAGATCGCTCACCGTCGCCATGAAGGACATCAGATCGCTCACCGTCGCCATGAAGGGCATCAGATCGCTCACCGTCGCCACGCGAGACGTCCACATAGACGGAGCATGCGTTGATCTCCTCCGAGACTTCCTGATCATCCATGACCCCCGTACGGCGAAGCTCGCGGCCCATGATCGTGCCCATATCCATGAGGGTGCGTGGCTTATGCGTCCTGCCGTTCGTCTCGCGGAGCTCATCATAACGACGCAGCGCGCGAGCAAGTTGATCCTTAAAACGACTGCCCTCATTGGCAATGTCCGTGAGCTCAGTGTTGAAGGTGGTGTGGCGGCAGTGATCCGACCAGTACGTATCAAGAACTGAAAGCTCCACATCCGTCGGAGTGCGCCCCTCCTCACGGAAGTATTCCTGAATGGTTTCAAGGTCAGCGAGGTTCATCGCCATCCCGCGCTCAGCGAGAAGTGCTTCGAGGCCAGCCTCATCAAGCTCATTAAAGCCGGGGTACTGGCGCAAGGGCTCAACGGATCCCGTAGCCGGCGCTTGGAGCACCTTCATGTCCTTCTCCCCCGCTTCAACAGGGTTAATCAGGAATGAACGGATGGCAGCGCGGGCTTCGTCAGACTGGGCAGGTTCAAATACGTAAAGAACTGCCGAATAGATTGACGCTTCCGTTTCCGGCTGGACAAGACGCAAAGCCTGGTTGGCTGCATCAGCTCGCTGATCGTACTGACCAGGAAGGGGCTCAACAGCAAGGAACCCCGAGGCCGAATTCAGAATCTCTGTAAGCTCTTCGGAAGTAATCCTGTCGTCGACACGGTCATCGCACACGATCGAGGCGCTCAGTGATTCGATGTCCGATTCCGAAGCGGAAAACACATCGTACAGGTTGAGAATTTGTACGGAATCGAGCTGAACACCCGAGAGATTATTAAGTGTTGCAAGCAGCGCGCGCTCCTCGTCGCGGAACTGGGGCTTGCGGCGAACTGCGAGACGTGCATCCATGAGATGGAGGGGCCTTCCTTGCATTAAATTTGGCTATTTCTTCCGCATTTAGTCTAGTCCAGGTCGATCCTCACTAGATAGTTCCGTGCCAGTTAACAGACGTTCTGCCGACGTTGGTCCCCGCCATCGACTCCTCCCCGTTCCATTTTCCACAACGACAAACGAAAATGCCCTCACGCACGCCCTGCTATGCTCACAGGTTTTTCAAACTACCCCGCACTTCAGAACGCAAGGACAGTTGTTATAACAGGGATTTACGTGCGTAGTTAAGTTTAAATAAGTCAACCTAGTTTTAGGTTAATTCCTTTTCGTCTCGTTTACCAGACTATATATTTTTCGACTAGACAAAGACAGAAAAACGTGTATGGTTACCTGTCGGCTCGGGAAATTGTTCAACCATTTCGGTTCTCCTCAGCCATGCTCGTTTCACGTTACCTACCGGAGGAAAAATGTCTCGTCTGTCGTACATTCTCGGTGGCCTGATGGCAGCTGGCGTACTGTTCCAGTCCGTCCTCATCATGGCAGTCCCCGCCTAACGCGCACTCATGCACTGGTGACCTTCGCCGTCACCCGGTCGGCGTAATCAGTTTCGGCTCGGATTTTTGCCAACCGCTAGTGCGTCCTAACCGCGTCGGATCAGCGCATCCGACGCGGTTTTTTGTGCACGGGTATTCCCCACCCTGACCGAAGAACGATTTGCACCCGGCAGACCGCCACACCCGTGATGTCCTGGTCGCGAAAAAGTACTCGCTGGTTCGCACTGTTCACATCTATTTTCATTCGAACATTTATGTCCAAATATTAATATTCAATGCCTTCTGCAGAGAACAACTCTGTTTTCGATAGTCGAATGTGCTTTGAGAACACAACCAGACAGCAGACAGGGATCGGCGCACTCTGCTGCTTCTACCCGCAAGAAAGCACGTTTCAGGAAAGAGACAGCGGAGCTGCAGTCATCCACCGCGTTGCCCCTACAGGAAGCCTCGAATTGCGGATCCCACATACGAGAGGATCACGGGCAAGATCCCCTTTGTCCTCCCGGTTTACGCCAACCAGGAGGCTGTGACGGCACTGCCACTATTCACGCCCACGGGGACCAGCGGTTCCGTTTCCACCTCAACGTCCACACAGTGCTTAACGACATGGAACATTCGGTGAAAACGATCCGGCTGGTCCACCGGCTGGTCCATTGACTGGACCATCCCGCTCTCGCTACTGTTCTCGCTGCTACCTTGTCTCCCGAGGTTGTTGGACTTTACGTAAGGCTCTTCCAGCTCACACGTGTGATTGAGCGAGGGCAACGACGGCGACCGCGTAATCACCATCGTGAGATAAAGAGAGGGATGACGCGAAATTGGGCGAAGAAAGGCGTTGCACTTCACCGTGCAGGTGGAGGTACGGGCGGTCACAGTGGTCACTTCGAACCTCAATGTCCCTCCATACAACGCGTTCCGACGCGATGAGTGGAGGTGCCGGGGCGATAAGCCCACTCCACGCCTTGATGAAAGCTTCTTTTGCAGCCCACCGCGCGGCAAGGTGTTGAAAGACATCCCCGGTCACCGCCATCTTCTTACGCGCTTGCCGAAGCTCGTACGGAGTGAACATACCAGAGATTGTGGTGCCTGGTGCCTCCCACTGCTCACGAAAGCTCGGTATGTGAACGAGGTCAATACCCACGGATGGTGCCCCATGCACAGCGAGTGAACGCACCTGCGCATTTGCATGTGTGGAAACTGACTCGTGCATGGAATACCTCGTTCTCCTCTTTGTGTGGGTTCTCATCTTCGTATGGCGTTGTTTGTGTGCAAACCTCCTCAGCTGGAATGCGTTTAGCTGGGTCTGGTATTTTCCAGCCGGCGTATGTCAACCAGCGTTTGCCAGCCGACGTGCCCGGTGAGCCGGAAACCCCGAGCAGGAAGGAATCCACGACGGAGCGGAATTCCCAGGTAAAGGGGAAGTTCCAAACGATCGGAGTTCCTGCGCACGGGGGTGTCTGCGCACGGGGTGGCGGCATTCACGCCACTGGGGCTCTGCGGAGGCAACTAAAAGGCAGGCTTAAAACCAGCCGTCTGCGCTCAGGCGAGCATCTGGGTCAAGAAGCATGAGCTTTTCCTTCTCAGAAATAGTGTCGCCCTCACGGAACCTCCGGTTGTCGACACCCTCGAACAACGGCCTATTGCCCAGCATCCCCTGGACAAGCCTCCGCTCACCGGCTGCCAAGCGGGCGTTGGCACGCTTCTCCCAGGACGGGTCATCAACCACTGAGGCAAATGCCGCCGGGTGGACAAGAGCAACCAAGCCGGACACATGGCCGAACCCGAGGGAGGTCAGAAGTGCCGCCTTCGGGGCCTCTGCCAACTGGAGGGGCTCGCTCAGCCACGTGAACCACGTGCCGTCCTTCATTTCCGGATCGACGCAGGTGAGCGCAGCGTTACCGGGGATCCTGCCGGTGGCAAAGACATCGGCAATGCCACCAATTTGGAACACCGCTGCACCACCCTTGGCGTGGCCGGTCAGTGTCTTCTGGCTGATGACGTACTGCGGGTTGCCTTCGCTGCGGCCGAGGGCCTCCGCAATATAGGTGTGCAGCCGCGTCTCATTCGGATCGTTTGCATTGGTGGACGTATCGTGCTTCGAAATCACGGAGATATCATCGGCGCCGATGCCCAGCCCCGAAAGAGACTTGGCCAGGCGGGAACGCTGTCCACCGCGAGCCGTTGCCAGCGCTCCCAGCCCCGGGGCAGGAATGGAGGTGTGGGCGCCGTCGCCGTTGGACTGTGCAAAGGCCACCACGGCGAGGACCGGAAGACCAAGATCACGAGCAACCGTGCCTCGAGCAAGGATGACCGTGCCGCCACCAGCACTTTCCACGAAGCCGCCGCGACGGCGGTCATTGGCGCGGGAGTAGAAACGGGGGTCGATCCCCTTGGCAGCCATCGCATCCGAATCTGCGGTGGCGTTCATCATGGCGAAGCCCTGAATCGACTCGACAGAAATATCGTCGATACCGCCGGCAATAACCACATCTGCCTTGCCTAGCGCGATCTTATCCACGCCTTCCTCAACGGACACTGCTGCCGTAGCGCACGCACCGATGGGGTGAATCATCGATCCATAGCCGCCGACATAGGTCTGCATCGTGTGCGCAGCAACAACGTTCGGCAGCGTCTCCTGGAGGATATCCGAGGGAATGTCCGCATCCATGAACCTATCGAGGAAGAGCTTGCGCATGGAGCTCATTCCACCGAAGCCAGTGCCCTGAGTTGTCGCCACATCGGCCGGGTGTACCGCCCGGAGCAGTTCAGCGGGCTCAAATCCGGCAGACAGGAAGGCATCGACGGTAGCAACGAGGTTCCACACTGCGATTCGGTCGATCGACTCCGTCAGGCTTGTAGGAATGCCCCACTTCTGCGGGTCGAAGCCATCCGGAATCTGGCCTCCAACGGCACGAGCCAGAGTAGCTTTCTTTGGCACGCGGGAGGTAGCCCCTGCGCGACGATTCACGCGGATGGAACCGTCCTGGTCTACGCTGACGCTGGTGAATGCGGGATCTGCGTCAACGTACGTGTTCGCGGTTTCCAGGTCATCAACGGTGAAGGTGACATCCTTTTCCAGGAAGAACTGGATCTCCTTGCCGGAGGCACCATCGGAGATGGGGCCGTCGTCGGCAAAGGGGCGCACACCGCAGCGTGCAATGACATCGTCGTGGAAGCGGTCATAGATATCCGATTCATCGACGTAATTGCCATCCGCGTCGTACCACCCGGGGGTGGGGTTGTCTTCCCAGGTAATGAGTCCCATCATCCATGCCAGTTCCGTCACGCCTGCGGGCGTCAGGTCGACATCACCGAGGTGATCGATCCCGTACTCTGCTTCGAAGCGCGTGCGGCCGGAGCCCCACGGGGAGACCTCGCCGAGGCCCACAATGACCACCATCTCCTCCAGAGGGGTGGTTACCTCTGCAGTCCACGGCACCTCGCGGTCGGTCGGTTGGTGCCGCGGGTGTGGTGTGGGCAGTGCGGGAATGGTCGCTACGGAGCTGGTCGCTGTCGGATCATCGCTATTCGACGCTCCGCTGGTCACAGCTTCCTCTTCGGTGCGCGCTGCATCCGCGTACGCCTCAGCGGCGATGGCAGGAAGCGACACCCCGGCGAGTCCACCAGTGAGATCGGCCACCAGCGGCTTTTCTGCAGCGGCCGTGCGCGACGCTTCGCTGCACAGTCCGACAAGTTCCTTAGCGATCGTCTCGGGAGTCCACACGTGCACACCGTGCCGCTCAGCGACAGCAACGAGGCGATCGTTGTGCCCCATGAGGTTCGTCGACTTCACCCAACCAATACGCGGGTGGGCCAGACTCGTACGTTGCCCGAACGGCTCGACGGACCATTTGTTGACGATCGCATCGAAGGCCGCCTTGACCTCACCGTAGGAGCCGTCGCCACCAAAGGTGCCGCGGTTGGGCGATCCGGGGAGCACGACGTGCAGTCGGTGGTTCACGTCCGTGGTCTCGCCGAGGGCGGAAAGCCTACCGATAAGCCGCTCCACACCCCACAGCAAAACACGGGATTCGAACTCGGCGCCGGTTCCGGCATCGGTCAGGTAACCGCGGACGGGAGGTGCAGCGAACGGGAGGAGCAGATCCGGGATCCACGCATCCTTTACCTTCTTCTTGGTGGATCCAACGGTGACGAAGCGCTCGTTTCCAATCCACTCAGATAGGGCATCAATATCGCGGTACGACGCGAGGTTTGCGGGAACAAGCCAGAAAGAGGCCGCACCGGAGGCATGCTCACGGTAGAGCTTGCGAGCCCACTCAGTGCGTTCTGGGGTGACCTTTGACGAGGTCGCGATCACCGTCGCCCCGCGTGAAAGCAGCTCTGCGGCGACGCCGGAGGCAATGGAGTGCGGCGACACACCTGTGACGACGGCAATGGTGCCAACAAACTCGCCCTGATCGGTAGAGCGGGCAGCATCGGCCACATCGGTGAAGCCGTACCACTGTGCCATAGCTGCGACATCCTCTCCAGTACCGGTAAAGGATGCCGTCGCAGGAATCTCCTCCCCAGCTGCGAGGCGAGCAATGTCTTCGCGGGCGGAGGCCCACCGGTCGTCGAAAAGCACAGCCTTTGCCTCGTCGAAGGCGGGCAGAACCCGGCGCGCCCAATCGGAGCCAGCCTCTGCGGTCACCGTTGCGACAAGCTCGTCGGCGTTGTCCGGCTTGCTGGGGGCTACTCCATCGTTGTGCCCGAGGGCGCGGAGGACGTGGTGAGCAGACTCTGCAAGGATTCCCTTCGCGCCGAGGATCTTCTCGGCGAGGTCGTTGAGCACGCCCGAGTCAACAACCTGGCCACCGGTTTCGCCACCGGTGGGCAGGGCGACGGTGACGCCGTTGTCGGAGGCGACCTGAGCCACAGCAGCGTCGATAAGATCGTTAACTTCCGCGCCGTTGGTCACAGCCGTCGGGAGCAGTGCCAGATCACCACCGCGAGCAGACGAACCCGCGCGCGTTCCCAACGCCACCGCCATGGTGACATGTGCATCCCAGCCAGCAGGTAGCGCCCACGTGCCAGTCACTCGGTTGGAAATGTCTTCCAGCTTGGCGCCGGCGGGGCCGAAGACGCTGCGTACCTGATCCTTGACAAACTTGCCGAGCACCTCGCCGAAGGGCTGGTAGTTCTTGGCGGCGGCGTTTACCGTCGCTGTCAGCGTCTTCATGTCCGCCTCCGATGCGCCTTCCACGGCGGGAAGCGACAGCTCAGCGGACATATCCATGAGTTGCTGGTTGAGACGTGAGGAAACACCACTGGTCAGCGTACCGATGGTGTCGGCATCGCCCACCTGGTCGAGGCGCATCTTGTTCGCCTGGGCGAGCAAAGCGCGGATAGCATGACCGGCGGTAAAGGGCAGCGGCTGAGCTGTCGATCCCCCGGTAGAGGCAGATGCGGCAGATGCTGCTGCGGAAGTTGCGGCTGTTGCAGCGTCGGTAGCAGCGGCGGCGGTGTTCGCGGAAGTCGCGGTGGTCGAGGCTGTCGCGGTGGAAGCTGGTGAGTCCACTCCGCCGGTCGCATGGCCCGCCGACGCTGGTCTTGTCTCCTGCACCTGGCCGTTGGTACCGGATGTTGTGTCGGTGGCAACAGAGCCAGTTTCAGCGTTGTCGGTACCCTCTGGCAGCTCACGCTCGTTCACATCAGTGAGGAACATGTAGGTGGCATCACGCTGGACGTTCCTCAAAACAACATCCGAAGCGGCGAAACCGGGCAAACGCAGGGTCTTGGCCGCGAGGTTCGTCAACGTCGGGGAAGCACCAAGACCAACCTCCACGTACTGGTCAAGGTTCGCAGCGCGAGATAACAGGAACTCCTGAGTCTCAATCCAGCGCACGGGAGAGGCAAACTGCCAGGCCAGCAATTCAATAAGCAGGCTCCTGGTTACCTCACTGCGGTCGCCATTGAGGTCGAGCTTTTCGACGATAGTTGAGGGCGCAACCTCAAGCACGGCGCGGCGGAACTCCTCGGTCAGCCCAAACGGCTTGGCCACCAGGTTCGGAATGTAGTGACCGATGAGGATGTCCGGGTCAATATCGTGCGGCAACAGCGCGTCGAGCTTCTCGCGGAAGTCGTCCACTCCCCCACGCAATACGCGTGAGTGGAACGGGACATCGATGCCGGGAACGAGCATGAAGGGGCTCTTGCCACCGGCTTGTTTCGCCCGGCGCGAGGAATCCTCCTTCAGCGCCTCAATACCCGCAATGGTGCCGGCAATCGCGTACTGCTGATCGCGCAGGTTGTAGTTTACGATCTCCAGCATCTCTCCGGATTCTTCAGCAACACGAGCAACGTAGTCGGCCACGTCCTCGTCCCCCACGCCGAATTGGTTCGGACGCAGCGCACCGAGCAGGTAGTTGGAGTTGCCCTCCGCGTCGCGGGGAACGAGGTGGTGCATGGTGAGACCACGCTGGAAGACGAGCTCCAAGACGGTATCCGGATCGATCACACCGGCGTAGGCGGCCAACGCCGTGTATTCACCTAAAGAGTGACCGGCGAAATACGCACCCGGCACATAGACACCGGCTTCCTTCAGCTGCGCGGTCTGCGCAAGTGCCAGCGTTGCCAGGCACACCTGGGTGAACTGGGTCAGGTTGAGGACACCCTTGGGGTGCCGGTAGGTGACGCCACCAGCAACAACCTCAGTGGGATTGTCGCGAACGATAGAGATGACGGAGAAGCCGAGGCGCTCACGGGTGACGGCATCGGCACGTTCCCACACTGCGGCGGCGGCACGGGAGGCGGTCTGCTCCTGCATCCCCATGCCCTTGGCCTGAATGCCTTGTCCCGGGTACACATAAGCGGTATGGGGTGCTGCCGTCACGGCGGTCGCCTGGGAGACGAGTGTTCCGTCGATGGTGCAGGTCACCTCAATAAGGAGGCCACCTCCGTTGACCGCACCGATGCGATCGATGGTGATATCCACCGTGTCATGGAGGGCAACCATGGAGAACATGCGATACGTCCACCCCGTCAGCGGTGCCTTGACGGTTGCTTCAGCGGCGTGCTGTGCCGTGGCGGACAGCCACATGCCGTGCACGAGCGGGGCGGATAGTCCTGCTACCCGGGCCGCGCGGTGGGAGGTGTGAATGGGGTTGAAGTCCCCGGAGGCCCACGCGAAGGGGGTCATCTCCCCCGGCGAGGTCACGGTGTAGCTGCCGAGATGGGAGCGAGGAGTATCGATAAATTCCGCCGAGTACCCACCGGCCACAGCCGGCTCCTTCGGCGCCTGAGTTCCGAATGCGCGGCCGCGGATGGCGAACCGCTCGGTGAACTCAATGACAGGGGTTGTCTTCTTAGCTTCGGCTTCGTCGGAGGAAACGAATAGCTCCAACTTCACGGTGACAATACGCCCGCTACGGGACTCTTCGATCGAATCGGCCCAGGAAATTACGGAGATACGCTGGCCGAGCAGTGAATCGATGGGAACGTGAACGCGAGCCGAATGGTCAAGGTGTACGGCCTGCAGAAGGCCCTCAATGACGGGCATTCCGTCCACGCGACCTGATCCGAGAGCTGCATAAATAGCCGGCCAGCACGGTCCAAGAAGTGCGTCGGTAACGATTTGCTGCTGGTCTTGCCCCAGTGCAGCCCCTGTGGTCGATCCGTGGGTTACGCCGATCTGGCGGGCGCACGTGAAGGCGTGGTGGGCTTCGCCGAAGCGCGAACGCGAAGAGGTCTCGATGGCTGGCAAAACGTCGATGGTGTCGCCTTGGGCGGACACGCCGCCGACGCCTGCGATTCCTGCGAGGAGGTCAAACATTGCGGTAGACAGCCGTTCTGCATCGACGACGGGGCACCCGCCGGTGTGAATGGACTCATCAACGGTGAGCGGGATATCCAGCCTGCGCACCGCATGCGTGTCTACCGCCGTGTGATCCCACGCTGTATCCATGGTGATGCGAAGCGTCCAGGCCTGCCCGCCTTCGTGGATGAGATCCCACCCGGCATCATCCACAACGCGCGTGGGGTTGGTCATCAGTGCCCCCATCCAGCTGATGACGGGGCTGGCGATGATTGCTTCCTCCACCGTTGCGCATAGGCGATTTTCTGGTGTCCCGCTGCTAGTGATGGGCGAAGGAGCGGCGGATGCGAGCGACGATACGGCTGCGGGCGACAGGGCGGACGCGGGCGACGGGGCGGACGCGGGCGACGGGGCGGACGCGGGAATAGCGTCGCCTTTACTGTGGCGACCGCTGGATGTTGTGCTTTCCTCAGAAGTGAGCTCGAGGGGCTGTGCACGCAGACGTCCTGCAGGAAATGCCTTCGAGGGCGTACCGGAGGCGGACGCAGGCGCGTGAGCAGCACGGTCGTCGACGGCCCCGAAGGCCCTTCTGCTCACACATTCTGTAGCAGTAAGGCCGCCATCGGAAAGGACACGGGCTGCAGCATCCTCATAGGAAGCAAGAATGTCTGCTACCGGTTCGTTCATTGTGGTGACAAACCCAACGGAGACCGGGCCCGGAATCACACGCACGCTGTCCGCAGAGTAGCGCTCGTCTTGGGATTGCCACAGGCAGTCCTGACCCCACCAGCGAAGTAGATCCTCGTCGAGCGCCGGGACGTAGCCTGTGGGCTTGGGGTACTTGCGGGAGAGGTGAACAAACCACGCCTCATCCACAGGGGTGATCGTGGTCGTCTCCGCCTGCGGGTAGGCAGCGAGGAGGGCGTCCACCGCAGCGGGAGCGTCCGCAACGGAGTCGAGCTCAGCAAAGAGGGTAGGAATGTCACCGCGCTCCTCTTCTGCAAGACGGGCCTCAAAGCGCTGGAGAAGATCTTGCATACGCTGCTGCCAGGAGGGGTCCACGTAGGGGTAATCGAGTTCCACATAGCGCCGGACGACATCGGCGTAGGTCATGGTAGCGAGGTCGCCGAAGTACGGGCGCGCGGTCTTGTTCATCGCCCCAATCAGTTCGTCTTTCCGCGCGGCGATCTTCTTCGTGTCACCGTGTACAGAGGCGATGATGCGTGCACACTTTGCAGCAGCATTATCCACCTCGTGCATGTCGGCGTGCAGGTGACTCATTCCGGAGGTCATCCCACCGACGACCTCTCCACGTGGCACCCATCCACAGTTTTCGTCGATGGAGGTGCCAGGGGTGTTGACAAGAAGTTTCTTGACCGAGTCGGTTGTCTTTGCTTCCTTCGCTGTCATCGCGGGTGTGCCGATGAACACAGCATCGACGGGCATCGCGGGGAGACCATACTTTTCGGACCACGTACCGCTCAGGTACGTCGCAGCAAGCGCCGGATCGCCGAGTCCACCACCAACGGTAAGCACAACGCCCGGCGTGTTACGAATCTCAAAGTAAGTGTTAATGAGCAGTTCATCGAGGCTTTCCCAGGAATGGTGGCCACCGGCGCGCCCGTCCTCGACCTGAATGATGAGGTTGTCGGTGTAAGCGGCAATGGCCAGGCACTGGCGGATTTGGGCAACGGTTCCAGGCTTCACAGCAACATAGCTAAATCCTGCATCGCGAAGCTCTGCGAACAAGGCCTCCGCCTCATCAATTTCAGGAATTCCTGCCGTGATGACGACACCATCGATCGGTGCCCCGGAACGGCGCGCGGAGGTCACAAGGTGGGAGTTACCAAAATGGAGGTTCCACAGGTAGCGGTCCATGAACATCGCATTAAATTGTGCGGTACGCCCTGGTTTGAGGAGTCCTTTGAGCTTGTCGACGTTCTGGTTCAGCACCTCGGCTGTCACCTGCCCGCCACCGGCGAGCTCCGCCCAGTACCCGGCGTTCGCCGCAGCCGCAACGATTTCTGGATCTACGGTTGTCGGTGTCATGCCCGCAAGCATGATGGGCGATAGTCCCGTCAACCGGCTGAACTTAGTATCTACCTTCGGTGCGTTGTCACCGGGAAGGGTGATGAGGCGTGGGGCGTACTCGGAGTAATCTGCTGGATCCGCCGGCGTGTACCCCGGCGTTGTGAGTTCATCGATCTTGTCTACGCTTCCTGCCGGAACAACGGCTACGCCGCGGCCGCGACAGGCATCACGGGTGACCGTAGCGATGACATCACCAGGGCCAAGACAGACGATGGAGGTTGCGCCCTTGCAGATAGCCGCAAGCACGGTCTCCTGCCAGTTGAGGGGTTTAACAAGCACGTGCGCGGCCAGCTCGTGGGCATTGTACTGTGCAATATTTTCCGGCAAACCGATAACGCTGCACCACCGATCGACCTGGTCGAGAGCCTGCTGCAGGAGGGAATCATGGAAGGGGGCCGCGACCTCAAGATATTCCATGATCGGCGCGATCGTCTCGCCACAGGCCCCGGACTCATCCTGCTTCTTCTTGTGCTCGGCTGCGAGCTTTTCCAAGGCGGTACGAGCTGTCTCAAGCTCCTCCGGGGATCCGGAGAGTATGAACCGACGGAAGCCATTGACAAGTGCGATGGAGATGTTGGCCCCCCGGATGACTCGGCGGATGACGGGTTTGTCCACCCCGCGAACAGAGAGCATGCTGGATGTGGATACACCCGGCCGGTGCTTCGTCGTCGCAGCTCCGATAAGGCGCGCGAGCGCAAAAATATTAGCAGCGTCTTCGGTTTCTCCTGCAACCCACCGTTCGACCAAAGCCGCACCCAGAATTCCCTGAGAGTGACCGATGAAGTCTATCGGCGGATGGGACACGATATCGAAACCAGAATTCAGCAGTACGTGAAACAGTCCGAATTGCGCGGCGGTAATGCCGGGAACGGAGTGGACCGGAGATGGATCGTTGGGGACGTCTTCGAGGCTGTAGCGGCCTGAACCGAGAGCAGCTAGCTCAGGTCCAAGCGGTGCCAGGAGGTCATCGGCACGAGAGGTAAGACGGTGGAGGTGTTCGGCGGCGACAGGATCACCGAGGACCTCCATGAGTGCTTTGTGCCATGGGGTCGACTGCCCATCAAAGCTCAGCGCGTAATTGCGGATTGTAGCGGTCATGTTCTTCTCCTTATGTTGCAAACGACCAGAAGCACCTGCGGCTTCGCTGTGAAAGTCAGCGACATATCCGGTGCTCTGCGCGGTTGCTGGTGTTCTTGTTATGTATTCCCCAGGTTGTTTTCCCGGCTGGGGCAAAAAAAGAATTGCGGGTAGTGACAGATGTTGATAGTTCTGATTGCGCCTGGAGTCCTGTGCGGTGCGGTATCCAAGAGTTGCGGGATGTCGCTGAGAAAACCGTTCGTGTCGAGGACCGTTTATGTCGAGGACCGTTTGTGTCTATGTTTTTCGGTCATCGATAAGCAACGAAAGTCTTTCGACAATCGAGGTTCTCCGTGAATTTCATCACCTGCGGATCCTCAGAAACTCTGGTGACACGATTCCGGGTTGGTACGTGACTGGACTTCTCGGCACGACGCTGCACACATGCTGCCTGCAGTTAGCAGAAGTCACATGTGCCAGAGAGCAGATTGTCCCCATGCCACCACGGTTTTTCCGGGCGCACGACCTCCGTGGTGTCGAGTTCTCAAGACTGCACTGTCTACGGACCGTTTGAGTGCCCTATTGCGGACCGTTGTCGTGCTTGCGATAGGCGGTCGGCTGGTATGGCTTGTTTTTGAAGGTTCGGATCGCCGCACTGATAGTCGAACGCGTTTCCTGGGGTTGGATAATCGCGTCAACAGCGCCAATCTGCACAGCATCGAACGGCCCCATCACTGTGTCGCGGTATTCACAGCGAAGTTGGTCTCGCACTTTTTGACGCTCCACATTGTCCGAGATCGCTTCCAGCTTCTTGCGGTGAATAATGCCCACAGCCGCGTCATCACCCATGACGGCGATCTCCGTTTGTGGCCACGCACAGACAAAATCCGCGCCCAAAGCTTTGGAGCTCATAACGATGAAGGCTCCGCCGAATGCCTTCCTCACTATGACAGTGATGAGTGGCACCGTTGCCATTGCGTAAGCAACGATAAGCTTCGCACCTCTGCGGATAATTCCTTGTTCCTCCTGCTCTGTGCCAGGAAGGTAACCGGGGACATCGACGAGCGTGACGATTGGAAGACCAAAAACATCGCACGTACGGATAAACCTGGCGGCTTTTTCCGAGGCATCGACATCGATGGTTCCTGCATCAACGCTCGGTTGATTTGCCACAAAACCCACAGGGGTACCGTCGATACAGGCGAATCCGGTAACAATATTTTCCGCATAATGCTCACTGAGCTGTGCGAATTCGGAATCATCTACCAGGCAGCGAATGAGATCAACGATGTCGTAGGGAGCGCGGGGATCCGCCGGAACGATTCGGTTCACGGATTCATCTGGGGATTCGACCGCTGGTGTCGCCGGAATGAAAGTTGGGGGTTTATCTTCGCAACGTGTGGGGAGGTAGCTCAATACGACCCGCGCGTAATCAAACGCATCCTCTTCGTCGGTGGCCTCGTAATGTACTACCCCAGACACTGTCGAGTGCAGCGCGCTGCCACCTAGTTCCTCCGCAGTGACGCTTTCGCCAGTGACTGCTTTGACCACGCTTGGTCCGGTAACGAACATGTGCGATTTTCCTGCGACCATAATCACAACGTCTGTCAGCGCCGGGCAATAGACCGCGCCACCAGCGCATGGTCCGATGATGATGGAAATCTGGGGAACAACCCCGCTCGCAGCCACGGTCTTCCGGAAAATCCTTCCGTACTGGTTCAGACCCCGGACACCTTCTTGGATGCGGGCACCACCCGAGTCGACGATGGAGATGATCGGGATACGCAAGGCAATCGCCCTATCCATCAGATCACAGATTTTCTCGCCTTCCATGCTGCCCAGGGTGCCTCCTCGAACGGAGAAGTCCTGTGAATAGCAGGCAACAGGCCGCCCATCGATTTCTCCGATTCCGGTCACCACTGCGGTGAGTTCTTCGGATTCCCGCGTTGCACCGTATGGCTTGCGAGGCGTACCTGTTTCCAGAAACGTCCCGGCATCAAAAAGAGACTCAATCCGCTCGCGAGCAGTGAGCTTTCCGCGCGCGTGCTGCAGCCTCTTCGCTTTTTCTTCAGTGCTGCGAACGAGAATGTCCGTAGCATTGCTATCGATAGTCGCTGTCATGCTCCTCTTTTCGCCTATCTTTTCTGCGAAAACCCGCGCGGTAGATCATCCTTGTTGTATTGTGGAAGAAACTACATACGAACACGCGAAGTTTCGCACCAAGTACACAAAATGGAGCGCACTCCATTTTTGCTAGGTGTGAGTGTAGCACCGCGTGGGTTAATTTCGTACACAAATCTTTTTGGTGCGTCGATTTTTCTGCGAATCCAAGCTGAAAATCCTGCCATCACCTGGCTTTATGAAAATTCCCCGAGAGTTTGTTTTCTCCCCCACCGGCGTGTCTTTCTTCGCGTATTTTTTGGCGAATATTCCCCGAAGCCCACCGATCACCGGCCGCTCACTTCCCACCTATTCCACAGCCCCAAGTCGACATCGCCCCTGTCCTCACTCAAGGAGCACCCACCCACATTCACTCGCATCCGCCACGCCCGGATGACTCAAGCCTCGTGTACGTGGCTCAGCGTGCGCCTAGCTAACCTCTTCCCGCGCCTACCTGCACGCACGTAGGGTCTACTTCCTGCGCACGCGCCAGCCTGCACGTATGAGTACTTTCTCTGCACACGCTCCGCATGAACTCGCGCTTTGACGACGTACCCGACGCATGGTGTACCAACAAAGGGGCAATTTATCTGGGCGAAAAAAGCCTAGAGCTTCATCCCGTCAGCGATGAACTTGATTTGTTCGTGCAACCGCCCACGCATGTTTTTCACCTCGGAGCTATCGATCGTGACGCGGACGAGCTCCATGTACATGATGGCATATATGCTGGCAGCCACCTGCCGGGCGGCATCCCTACCGATATCGCGCCCGCGTACGTAGGCGTAGATGCGGCGCTCAAAATCGCGAATAAGCTTGATGGCGTTTTCCCGCCGGGGCCCCGTTGACGTGCCAAACAGAACTTCCCTCTGGAAGGCGAGCATATTCCCCCGGGATTCCTCAGTCGCCTCAACGATCGGATCGATGAGCGCGTGTGCACGCTCCAATAGGCCAGCGGATGCCGGAAGGGCTTTCTCAGCAGCGAGACCATGCTCCAAAACTTCTGTGTACACCGAGATGAGAAGTTCGGCTTTAGAGCCTGCGTGCCGGAAAAACGTTCCTGTAGTCAGGCCAGCGGCCTCCGCCAGCTGTGATGTTGTTACCGACTCATAATCATGGGAGAGGAAGACATCCCGGGCTGCCCGCAATACGGCCTGCTCCCGTTTCGCCTTGTTTTCCTCTCGTTTTCCCATGATGAATGTATTCTACCTTGATTGTGACGTGTTATATACATTCGGGAATTAGTTAGTTCACATCACAACATTCGGACATGACAGAAGCAGCGGGTTGCCGAACATCCCTTGCGTGCTCCTACCCCCTTACTCCAACTTCGGACGCAAGAGCGCACTAGCAAAACCTCGACATAGCCAAACTTGACATGGATAATAGGCCACAATAAACCCCCTAACCAGTTTGAACCCAGTTAGGGGGCATGCCGTTCGAGTACTGTGTGGCCACTCGTGAGCTTCCTTATGCGGACACAGCATAGTCACCGAGGCCGCACCACGTGCCACGCACCACATACCGCACCGCTCACCCGCTAAATAAGTGCGGCTTAATCACCGCGCAGCACGAAACATGCGCAACACATGCGCACCGCGACCGCGGCCGTCGCTTAGCCTAGGAGCTCAGTCCCTTCGCTTCGCGGCGGGAGGTGATTTCCTTGATCAATGCGGGGACGATATCGTTCACGTCGCCTACCACGCCTACGTCGGCGATCTGGAAGATGGGAGCATCCTCATCTTGGTTGACCACAACAATCCGCTTCGACGTCTGCATACCCGAGGTGTGCTGAATCGCGCCAGACAGACCGAGAGCGATGTAGAGCTCAGGTGAAACGGTGGCACCGGTTTGCCCGACCTGGTATTCGGCCGGGTAAAAGTCATCATCGACAGCGTCACGAGTAGCACCCACCGCGCCACCAAAGAGGTCAGCAAGGGGCTCGACCAGTTCAGCAAATCCCTCGGCTGACCCCACACCGCGACCGCCGGAAACAACCACGTCGGCCTGCGGTAGCGCCGGACGAGCACCCGGTGCATGGGGAGTATAGCTTTCCACCGTCGGATCGAGCGCACCCGCTTCAGGCAGGGCAAGGTCCATGAGGGTGCCAGCTGCCGGCTGATTCTGCGGTTCAACTACGCCGGCACGCAAAGTGTAGATCGGGCTCGTACCGCCAACAGCGAGCGTGGTACCAATTTTGTCACCGAAGATCGATCCGCGTGCGGTGCCATCGGAGTTGATGGCCACCACGTCAGTGAGAACACCTGAGCTGAGCCGGGCGGCGAGACGACCAGCAATCTCGTTACCCTCCTCAGACTTGGAGATAACAATGGGGCCGGGGGTCTGAGAGGCGAGGATACTGAGCGCATCCACAGCGGGAATGATGACACGCTGCCCGGTGTATGGGGCGCGAATAATGGTCGCAGCCCCCTGCGATGCAAGCGCATCCGTGGCATCGGCAGGTAGAGAGCCGACAACAACGGCAGTGACATCGCCGAGCGCGCGAGCTGCTGTGATGAGTTCCCCGTTGATCCGCGAGGAGTCTGTTGCAAGAACGTAAACCATTTTTCTAACTCCCTTTCCTAGATCAGGTTTTCTTTCTCGAGGTAATCGGCAATGGCCGCCGCCCCCTGCCCGTGGTCAAAGATAATCTCACCCTGTTCACGTGGCGGGTGAACTTCGGCACTCTGCACGACGGTAGCGGAGTAGTTGAGCCCCACCTGCGTCGGCTCAACACCAAGATCCGCAAGGGTGAGGGTAGGAATTTCTGCCTTCTTCGCTGCAGCAAGCGATTTGAAGTTAGGGAACCTCGGAGAAGCAGCCTTGTCAGTGATAGACAAGATCGCGGGCAGTGAGGAGGAAAGAACCGTCTCACCGGCGTTGGTCACACGCTTTGCCTTCAGCTTGTCACCTTCAATGGATGACTCCACACAGTATGTCAATGCGGGAATCTGACGGTATTCCGACAGCAAACCGGGGATCGCACCCATTGCGCCGTCAGAAGACCCAGAACCACATACGATGAGTTTGAGGTCATCGATCGTGTTCAGCGCGTTGGTCAACACCCACGTGGTGCCGAGCGCATCTGCACCGGCGATTGCTTCATCGGAAACAAGGATGGCGCGATCGCACCCCATGGCGATTGCCTTACGCAGCGCCTCAGTGGAGCGATCCGGCCCCACTGATACAGCCACAACTTCGGCACCCTCAAGCTGATCCTTTAAACGTAAAGCTTGCTCAACAGCAAACTCGTTAACCTCATCGAGAACCTCATCTACTCCCTCACGCTGGAGAGTGAAGTCAGATTCCAATGACTTTTCGGACCACGTGTCCGGCACGTGCTTGACAAGCACTGCAATCGCGGGCATCTTCACACCTTTCGTCCGTTGTAATCGAATATTTTGAAAGCTTGTTGCCTTAGTGAGTGTAACGCGTCCACACACGACTCCTATTATGCACTCACCTATGAGCCGCGAGCGCATGAACAAATGACATAGTAGACCAACCTGTTGATTTTTAATAGTCAGAGTTGTCTATTATGGCGCACAGGCAACAGCGAGGCCGAAGAGGAGACCGTTACTCACCTATGGCTTTCTATCCAAAAGCCTCTTGTAGTTGGAAGCAAATAGGTGTGTCACATGACAGCTCCCGCATGCGTTAGCTTTCCCATATATCAGGGAGAGCCACATAACCGTCATGGCCGTCCGTACTGCTCATCCGTACCGTTCGACCGTACCGTTCGACCGTACCGCTCGACTGTACTGCTCGACCGCATTGCTCGTCTGTACCGCTTGTCCGCACTGCTTAGCTGCACCACTTTCACGCGAAGACGATCTCCACCCGAAGCACTCGTCACCGTCACAGTCGCTCTCGCCACCGTCACCTTCGCCGTTGAGGTAGGAGAACACCTGTTGCCACCGTTACCCCCACTGACGTGGCGTGCAGATGAATGCATGAGCAGTCTTGCCGATGCGGGTGATGACGATAGCGGCGGGTGTATCACCCTTGAGTTTGAGCTTCTTTCGCAGACTGTCCGGGTTTATATCCACGCCGCGCACGAGGATCTCCGCACTCCCGACGTTGTAGGCACCAAGCGCCTTCTTCAGCTTCTTCAGCGGCACGTCCTCCAGGATGCGGAACCCCGAATAACCGCGTGGAATCGCATCCCCAGTGAGGTGCGCGATTCGCGGGTCGAGCATCCACAGCCCCTCGCGGGCAGCAAAATTACGGACGAGACCTGCGCGAACAATCGCACCGTCGGGGTCGAGGATGAATTCTCCTGGCGCTGCAACCAGATCCTCGCCGTCTGGTGGGGTCTCTGCACTGGTCACTCGGTCTACAACGGTACCGTCGCGGATGATGATCGCTTCTCGACGCTCCCCTCCCGCCAATCCTGGCGTGTACAGGCACGCTTCTTTCACGCCTCCATCGACGCTGGCTACACTCACCAGCCCCTCCCAAGCCGAATAGTCGATCCCCGGCGCGCACTTGATGGCGAGTTCCGCGTCACCGTGGGCAGCAACGAGATCCGGCAGCGGAGGAAGAAGATCCTCTGGGCGCGGGATTCTCCGCCCGCCTGCGCGGCGTGCTGGATCCGCAATGATAACCCGTGCGTTCGTCGTGCGTGCCAAAGCGTCGGCCACGAAGACTGGTTGATGTGTATTGGCGTGTGCGCAAGCGACGCGGGTGATATCGAGGTCACTTCCGACAACGGAAGTGCCATGGAAAGGGCTAGACTCTCCGGTCTCACCGAGGTCAGCACGTGTGGCGATCTCCGTTCCAACGGAACACGTCACATCGTGAACCAGCTCATCGGGGAAGAACTCGCGAATTCGTCGTTGTCGCTGCCATACGACCGCAGGTGGCGTCGCCTGCTCGGCGGCTTCCAGCGGATAGATCCATTCGGGGGGAAGCCCCTTCCGCGCCCCAACCCGGCGCGCCCTGAGCAGTTCGCTGACACATCGACCGAAATCTCCGAAGCATTTGCTGAGGTATGCGGTATCGGCGATGACCGTGGAATAAGTAAGGCCGACGTGATGTTCGGCTTCGTTAATCTCCGCTTGCTGCTGGACAAGGTAGGAGACCTCGGCGCGGGAGAATGCCATCGATACCTTTCTGCTTCTTCATTTCCTTCCTCCGTCACACACCACTGCGCAGCGGAGGTGTCACATTTACTGCACGGGTGAGCGGTGCGTACCGCCACGGCGCAAGCGCCGTGCAAAGTAGCGGCCGTCGATTTTGTCGATGGTAATCGGCTGGTGGAAGCAGGCGGTTAGATTCTCATCCGTCATGACCTCATCGATCGGGCCGTTGGCCACGATCGACCCTTCGTCGAGAAGCAAAGCGTTTGTGAAACCGGCGGGGATTTCCTCTACGTGGTGAGTAACCATTACCACGGCGGGGGCATCCGGATCA
>ERZ1030944.26-NODE-26-length-45718-cov-51.753192_pt1 | contig 45718 bp, 31 predicted proteins | sample MGYA00518599_ERZ1030944 | MGnify/ENA primary metagenome ERZ1030944 (study PRJEB33718, sample SAMN03159697) | human skin metagenome | collected 2014-05-20 | study: EMG produced TPA metagenomics assembly of the PRJNA266117 data set (Human skin bacterial metagenome... | reverse complement strand
AGGTGCGATGAGCCGCCTAGTATCCCGCAGCCGCGAGCTGCTCCTCCTGCTGTTCACCACTGGCCTGCTTGCACTCATGCTCTTCGGCTTAGAGACGAGCCAAGGGCGCGCCCTGTCCACAGAGATGCTCTACATCATCGGCGGGTTCATGGGCGTCTACGCCATCGCGCACGTGGCCATCGCTTTCTTGGCGCCGCACGCGGACCAGGTGATGCTGCCCGTAGTCGCGCTACTCAACGCCGTGGGCCTGGTGGTGATCTACCGCCTCGACCTGGCAGAACGCCCCGGCTACGGGCCGCTGGCGGAACGCCAGATGCTGTGGTCCTTGGTCGGTGTGGGCCTGATGGTGCTCACGCTCATTATCATCCGCGACCACAAGTCCCTGTCGCGCTACTCCTACCTGCTGGGCCTGGTGGGCCTGATCCTTTTGGCGCTGCCACTGGTGTGGCCGCAGCCCCCGGGGTACGAGGAAGCGCGCATCTGGCTGTGGCTCGGCCCGTTTTCCATCCAGCCGGGCGAGTTTTCCAAGATTCTGCTGTTGATCTTCTTCGCCCAGCTGCTGGCGCAGAAGCGCGCCCTGTTCACCGTGGCGGGTCGGCGCTTTTTGGGCATGACGTTCCCACGTCTTCGCGACCTCGCGCCGATCCTCATGGTGTGGGCCATCGCCATTTTGATCATGGGCATCTCCAACGACTTCGGCCCGGCGCTGCTGCTGTTCGCCACCGTGCTGGGGATGGTCTACTTCGCCACCGGCCGCGCATCCTGGCTGTTCATCGGCGTCGGCCTGGTGGCCGTCGGCGGCTACGCCGTGTACCAGGTCAGCTCCAAGATCCAGGAGCGCGTATCCAACTTCATCGACCCGTTCGCGGACTTCGACGGCATTGGCAACCAGCCCGCCAACGCGCTGATCGGCCTGAGCTGGGGCGGCATCACTGGCACCGGCCTGGGCTACGGCCACCCGGAGCTGGTGCCCGTGGCGCACTCCGACTACATCCTCGCCGCCCTCGGCGAAGAGCTGGGGTTTGTGGGCATCGCCGCGGTGCTGTGCCTGTTCGCGGTGTTTATCACCCGCGGGTTCCGCACCGCCATGCAGGCGCGCGACTCCTACGGCAAACTGCTCGCCTCCGGGTTGGCGCTGACCATCGTGATCCAGATCTTCGTGGTCGCCGGCGGCGTGTCCGCCATGCTGCCCATGACGGGCCTGACCACGCCGTTCATGTCCGCCGGCGGCTCGTCCGTGATGGCCAACTACATCCTGCTGGGGCTGCTGCTGCGCATCTCCAACAGCGCGAATCGCCCCGCGGACTACGACGCTGTCGCCGCGGGCACCGCGCGCCCTGAGGTGGTGGGCGCACGATGAACAAGTCCATCCGCTACGGCGCTGTGGTCGCACTGCTGATGATCGCGGCGCTTTTGGTCAACTTCACCGTGGTGCAGGGCCTGCGTGAAGACGAGTACGCGCAGAACCAGCACAACTCGCGCATCCTCATGGACCTCAAGCGCACCAACCGCGGCGACATCGTCGCGGGCGAGACCGTGTTGGCCCAGAGCCACCGCAACGAAGAGACCGGCTTCTACCAGCGCGCCTACCCCAACATGCCGTGGTCGTTCGCGCCGATCGTGGGGTTTGTCTCCGACCAGTTCGGCACCTCCCAGCTGGAGGCCACCCACAACGGCGATCTCACCGGCGACTCCGGCACCGCCTCGCGTTTCCTGCGCACCGGGCTCGAGGACGGCAAAAAGGGCGACACTGTCGACCTGACCCTGGACCCGAACCTGCAGGCCTTCTCGTACGATCAGCTGGCCAAGCCGGGCTTTGATGGTGCGGTGGTGGCCGTGAGGGCGTCGACAGGCGAAGTGCTCTCCATGGCCTCGACCCCCAGCTTCGACCCCAACGGCATTGCCAACCCGGCGACCGCCGAGGGTGCCTGGGCCGAGGCCACCGGCAACCCCGCGAACCCGCTGTTAAACCACGCGTCGCAGGAACAGCTGCCGCCGGGCTCGATTTTCAAGATCGTCACCACCGCCGCGGGCCTGCGCAACGGCTTCACGCCGGAGTCGCCGCTGACCGGCGAGGCGCAGACGATCCTGCCGGGCACGGACAACATCCCGCTGACCAACTACGGTGGCCAAGCTTGCGCCGGTGGCGGACAGGTGCCGCTGCGCACCGCGTTCGCCCTGTCCTGCAATACCGCGTTCGTGCAGATGGGCCTTGCTATGGGCCCCGACGCGCTGCGCGACGCCGCCGCCCGCTTCGGGGTCGGCGAGCGCTACAACCTGGGCCTGCCCAACGCCGCCGGCTCCCTGGGCGAGCTGCCCGGCGGGGCCGAGGTGGCGCAGTCCGCCATCGGCCAGCGCGACGTGACCATGACCGCGCTGCAGGCCGCGATGATGTCTGCGACCATCGCCAACAAGGGCAAGCGCATGGAACCGCACGTCGTGCGGCAAGTGCGCAACGCCGACGGCAAGGTGGTGCACGAAACCGAGCCGGTGGAACTCAATGAGGCCGTAACGGAAGAGGAAGCCGCGACGATCACGGACTTGATGTTCGCGTCCGAGCGGTGGACCTTCGGCTACGACGGCAACGGCTTCGCCTCCAAGACCGGCACGGCCGAGCACGCCGAAGGCGCCGCCCCGCACGTGTGGTACGTCGCCTTCGACCCGGCCAAGGACGTCGCCGTTGCCGTGGTGGTGAAAAACGGCGGCAACCTCGGCGAGGCCGCTACCGGCGGCCAAGTCGCCGGACCGATCGGACGCGCCGTGCTGCGCGCAGCACCCGCCGCCCCCGCACCCGTGGAAGGAGCACAGTAGATGAACACCGAAAACCGCGAGGACCTGCAACAGCTCGTCGGCGACGGCTACCAGCTGCAGTGGATCATCGGCCACGGCGGCATGTCCACCGTGTGGCTGGCAGACGACTTGGCCAACGAGCGCGAGGTGGCCATCAAGGTGCTGCGCCCCGAGTTCAGCTCCAACGCGGAGTTCCTCGCCCGCTTCCGCAACGAGGCTTTGAGCGCCCAGGGCATCAACTCCGACAACGTGGTGGCCACCTACGACTACCGCGAGGCAGACACCGACGCGGGCTCCACCGTCTGCTACATCATCATGGAGTACATCCGCGGCGAGTCGCTCGCGGACCTCATCGCCCGCGAGGGCCAGCTGGATGAGGCACTGGCTCTCGACGTGCTGGAGCAGGCCGCCCACGGCCTCGCCGTGATCCACCGCATGGGGCTAGTGCACCGCGACATCAAGCCGGGCAACCTCATGCTCACCCAGCACGGGCAGGTGAAAATCACGGACTTCGGCATCGCCAAGGCCGCCGCGGCCGTGCCCCTGACCCGCACCGGCATGGTGGTGGGCACCGCACAGTACGTCTCCCCCGAGCAGGCCCAGGGCATGAAGGTCACCGCGGCTTCCGACGTCTACTCGCTCGGCGTGGTGGGCTACGAGCTGCTCTCCGGCAAGCGCCCGTTCACCGGCGACTCCTCGGTGTCCGTGGCGCTCGCACACGTCTCCGCCGAGCCGCCCGCGCTACCCATTTCTGTCTCCGCCCCGGCGCGCGAGCTCATCGAGATCGCCCTGCGCAAGGACCCCGGCCAGCGCTTCCGCGACGGCAACGAGTTCCAGCTGGCCATCTCCCAGGTCCGCCAGGGCCTGCGTCCCGCCCAACCCGGCGGCCACACCCAAGTCGTAGCCACCGAGCCGTCCGCGACCGCGTCCACCCAGATGCTGGCCAGCGTCGCCGAGGAGCGCACCTCCCGCCCCGAGGGCGCCTACCCGCCGTCCGCCGCAAGGGCAGTTGCTTCTCGACGTCCTCCGGCTCCCCCCGCCCCGTCCCGCGCCGCGACACCAGCGCCGCGCGAACGCGAACCGGAAAAGAAGTCGTCTGCGGCAGGGCCGGTGATCTCCACGATCTTGCTGCTCGCGCTTTTGGCTGGCGGCGCCGCCTGGGCGTACACCGAGGGCGTGTTCGACCGCTTCACCGGCGGCGGCACCCCCACCACCCCGCGGCCCACCATGAGCGCGACCACCCCGACGCCGGAGGAAGAGGCAGACACGGAGGATCCGGTCACCGAGACCACCACCGAGCGCGAGCGCACCACCATCACGGAGCCGCGCAACCCGGGCACCCTGCGCTTCGAGGAGTCCGAGGCCGACAACGCCCCCGCCTCGGCGGAGCCGTCCGCCGAGCCTTCCGCCCCGTCCGCCGATACTTCCGCACCGGCGCATTCGTCGGCGGCGGCTCCGACGCCTTCGGGTGGGGCGCTGGACGGTGGGACGTCGATAGGCAATCAGCCCGAGGACACGAACGCGCCGGCCCCTGAGATAGAATTGCCCAACCTTGATAGCTTGCTCGGAGGTGGCAGGTAAATGCTGATCGCGGACCGGTACGAACTCGGCGACATCATCGGCACCGGCGGCATGTCGGACGTGTATGCCGCCACCGACGTGTCCCTTGGGCGCGAAGTCGCCGTGAAGATGTTGAAAATCGACATGGCGCGCGACGAAAACTTCCGCGAACGCTTCCGCCGCGAAGCGCAAAACTCCGCGCGCCTGAACCACCCCAACATCGTCTCGGTCTACGACACCGGCTCCGTGGAAACCTCCGGCGTGGACGTGCCCTACATCGTCATGGAGCTCGTCCACGGCATGAACCTGCGCGACATCGTGCGCAACGAAGGCCCGCTCAGCCCCGAGCGCGCCGCGAAGCTGCTGCAGCCGGTCACCCGGGCGCTGCAGGCCAGCCACGACGCAGGCATCATCCACCGCGACATCAAACCCGCCAACATCATGGTCACCAACACCGGTGCCGTGAAAGTCATGGACTTCGGCATCGCGCGTGCGCTGGATGATTCCACCTCCGCGATGACGCAAACCTCCGCCGTCATCGGCACCGCCCAGTACCTCTCCCCCGAGCAGGCCCGCGGCAAGGCCGCCGACGCGCGCAGCGACATCTACGCGCTCGGCTGCGTGATGTACGAAGCCGTCACCGGCGTGCCGCCCTTCGAGGGCGAATCCCCCTTCGCCGTGGCCTACCAGCACGTCCAGGAAGACCCGGTGCCGCCGTCCGAGCGCATCAACGCGCCGCTGTCGGACAACGAAGCCGTCAACGTCGACTCCGTCATCCTCACCGCGATGGCGAAACACCCCGCCGACCGGTACCAGACCGCCGACGAAATGGGCGCGGACCTCGCACTTTTGGAGCGCGGCAACGTCACCACCGCCGCCCGCAACCACCTCGCCGCCGCGGAGGAGGACGCAGGCTCCCACGCCATCAACGCGCAGTACCCGCCGTCCCAGGACCACACGGTCGTAGTCGGGGATGTGGTGCGCGAACCTATGGTGCGTCGAGAAGCATCTGCCGCCTCCTCCGGGCACACGCGCTACGCCGACCACCGCGCCGCCAACGAGAAAACCTCCTCCAACTGGCTGAAGTGGCTCTCCGCGCTGCTCGGACTGCTGCTCGCCGCCGCGGTGTGCTGGTTCGTCTACGACTACTTCTCCGTAAACAAAGACAACAACGGCCCGGCCATCACCCAAGAGGAAATGGTGCCCGTGCCCGAACTCGCGGACATGCCGCGCAACGACGCCGTCCGCGAACTCGAACACCTCGGCTTTTCCGTCTCCGTCATGGAAGAGCCCAGCCCGGAGATCAAACGCGGCAACGTCATCTCCACCAACCCAGCCGCCGGCTCCGAGCTCAAGCGCGGCACCCAGATCACCCTGACCGTCTCCTCCGGCAAGGAGATGACCGACGTGCCGGACGTGACCAACCTGACCGCCGAAGAAGCCATCGAAGAGCTGAAGAAGGCCGGGCTGGAACTCAACCCCAACGTGCGCCGCGAATCCAGCGCCAACATCGACGAAGGCATCATCCTGTCCCAGCAGCCCGCCGGCGGCACCCAGATTGCCAAGGGCTCGCGCATCGCCATCACCGTCTCCTCCGGACCGGAGATGGTGCAGGTGCCGTCCCTGGTTGGGCTGAACGTCGAGCAGGCCACCGCCACCCTGTCCTCCCTGCAGCTGCGCTCCACCGTCACCAGCGTGGACTCGCCGAAACCGGAGGGCCAGGTGCTCGCCGTCGCCGGTGAAAACACCGACGTGGAATCCGGCACCACCATCGAGCTGCGCGTGTCCAACGGCATGCTCATGAACATGCCGGAGATCACCCGCCAAAGCCCGGAGGAAGCCGAAAAGGCGCTGCGCGACGCCGGCTGGAACGGCCGCCTCGTGGCGGGACCGACGGTGCCCACCGGCGCGCTTGTGGACGACGGCCTGATCGGCCACCAGGAAGTCGCCGTCGGCGAAACCATCCGCAAGGACCAAGCCATCGGCTACAACCTGTGGAAGTTCGACGCTGGCAAACTCATCCCGCAGAATAACGCGGCCGCGCCGCAGGCTGATACAGTTCAACCCCAGAACGCGAACAACGCGCTGCGGAATGTGCAGCGCGGGCTCGGGCTTTAGGCGTCGATAAGCACGACGCATTGGCCCGCACACACCAAGGGAGCGCACATGCCTAAAGCAAAAGTAACCAAAGACCCCATCCGCCCAGCTAGCAGCACCTCCGCCGGCACCACGCGCACGCCGGTGAAGGTCAACACCGGCGGCACCCCGATCTGGTACAAGGTGATCATGTTCGGGCTGATGATCTTCGGCCTGGCCTGGCTGATCCTCTACTACCTCGCCGGCGACCAGCTCGCGTGGCTCGGGCAGCTCGGGCCGTGGAACTACGCCATCGGGTTTTCTGGGATGATCCTTGGTCTGCTGATGACGATGGGTTGGCGGTAGTTCTTCTTCGGGGGTTTTGAGTTGGGGGTTGTGTGAAATCGGATTGTGGCAAATATTTGCCGCCATCCGATTTTTGCTTTGGCGGGGGTTCGAGGCTGAACGCATTCCTATAGGGACCTGAGGAGCCGATTTATGCGGCACATGACTGTATTTAAATAGCGCGATAGATTGCGCCGGGGTTTTACCCACAAATAACAGTATTAATACTGGTGAGCTGGCTTTCGCGACATGTCAATTACTTTAGTTTGACCCCGGATTGGGTAGATTGTTCAACAATATTATGACTCTTCCTTGGCAAGTGACTAGGTGTTATATGAGAGCTCCTCGCTGACAGGCTGAAGAGCCCGCCCCTAGAAAAATCCCACAATTGTTTCCCCGAAAGGAACGCCAATGCGCGCATTCCGCATCGCTGGTGCCGCCAAGGCCGCGATCGCAGCCGTCGCCGCTGTCGCAATCGCAGGCTCCGGCATCACCGCCACCGCCCAGACCTTCGAAGAGTCCTACCCGGAGACCCCGGCAACCAACTCCGCGCTGCCGATCATCCACACCTACCGCGGCTCGGACCACCTGAAGGCGAACATCCTCAACCCGCGCCCGGTGTGCAACTCCACCGAGGACTACCGCACCATCGTGTACAAGGTGAAGGACAACTTCCTGCCGGTGGGCACCATCTCCACCACCAACCTGTCCGACAGTGCCATCCCGCTGTCCCAGGACCTGTCCCGCACCCAGACCATCTCCGCCTCCGTCAACGGCTCCAAGACCGAGACTCTGACGCTCGGCGGCTCCGGCTCGAAGGACGGCCTGCAGGGCAACATCGGCTACTCCCTGGCCAAGTCCCTGGGCTGGGACGTCTCCGGCTCCCTGTCCTGGTCCGTCGGCCAGAAGATCGGCCCGTACGACGTGCCGGCCGGCAACACCGGCGAAGCAACCTACGGCTTCCGCACCATCACCATGACCGGCACCCAGCAGCGCTGCCGCCCGAACGGCACCTGGGCAACCCCGACCGCGTGGATCGCCAACATGCCGATCAAGAACGAGGTCCGCGTCAAGAACTACTCCACCCCGGCCGGCTCCTGGGCGCCGAACAAGGGCGCACAGGTCACCGACACCGTGGAGAACCCCAACCCGGCGTACAACGAGGACGTCAAGAAGATCGAGACGGGCGCAAACCTTGACGACGTCACCGTGGTCGACAACGACGAAGCCACCGACGTGACCAACAACGACATCGCGAACGAAGGCGCAGAGGTCATCACCGAGGTCGAGGAAAAGGCTGCTGACGAGGTCAACGAAGTCGTCGATAAGCAGGCAGATGCCCAGCGCGACCTGGACCTCCAGCCGTACTTCACCACCTCCTCCTGGAAGGTGCCGGGCGCCGCTGGCTCCGTCGCACTGCGCGTGAAGAACACCGGCGCGAAGCGCTACTGGGGCGAATTCCCGGCCCTGACCTTCCGCGTCGAGGTCGGCACCGAGGCAGGCCCGGAGGGCGTTGACCGCCTGATCACCACCACCCAGTACAACGGCACCCACATCCGCGACCTGGGCTACGACTTCGACCGCGGCATCCGCACCTTCGAGGTCACCCTGTCCAACCCGATCCTCGCCGGCGACGAGATGCTGCTGGGCGCATTCTCCTTCGGCGACGGCAAGACCAAGGAAGGCCGCCTGTACAACTACATGAAGGTCACCCAGACCGGCCGTCTGTCCGAGGACACCTCGTTCTACAACGACCAGGACGTGGACTCCCGCGACGTGACCGTCTCCGACTTTGGCAAGAAGATCCGCGGCGTGTTCTAAAACACTGCTGAATAGCGCGAAAGCCCGTTGAGTCTGTTGCGGACTCAACGGGCTCTTTGTGTTTGCAGGTTACTTCTCCTGCTCAGCGCGCTTCTTGGCGAAGGACTCGCGGACCTTCTTTTCCAGGTCGGCGTCGACCTTGCCCCAGTACTCGTACACGCGCTCCTCGACGTCCTTGTGCTTAATCGCCATCATCTTGTTGGTGATGTTGTGGACGAAGCGCTCCTTCTCCGCGTCGTCGAACACGTCGCGGTAGAGCGTGCCGGCCTGGCCGAAATCGTCGTCCTCGGCGTGCTTGACGTACGCCTCGCGCACCAGGTCGGTACCCTCCGGATCTGGGTTGACGTAGAGGTTCTCCGCCTGGCCGTAGTCGGTGAAGTTGGAGGAGGAATCCTCGTTGTTGTCCAGGTAGCCGGCGCCCTTCTCGGTGCGGTTGGGCACGTAGTTCGGCTCGTTCTCCTCGTTGAAGAAGTAGGCCATGTTGCCACGCTCGGAGTAGGTGTTCACGTCGTTGAGCGGGCGGTTGACCGGCAGGTCCTTGTAGTTCGCACCGATGCGGTGGCGCTGCTGGTCCGAGTACGCGAACACGCGGGCCTGCAACATGCGGTCCGGCGACAGGCCCACACCCGGCACCAGGTTCGCCGGGTCGAGCGCGAGCTGCTCAATCTGCGCGTGGTAGTTCTTCGGGTTGCGGTTGAGCACGAAGTAGCCCACCGGGATCAGCGGGTAATCCTTCTGCGACCACGTCTTGGTCAGGTCGAACGGGTTGAAGCGGTAATCTTTCGCCTCCTCGAACGGCATGATCTGCACCTTGACGTCCCAAATCGGGTAGTCGCCGTCCGCGATGGCGTTGAACAGATCCGCGCGCTGGAAGTCCGGGTCGGTGCCGGCCGTCTCGGTGGCCTCCTCATCGGTGAAGCACTCCCAGCCCTGGCGGGTCTTGAAGTGGTACTTCACCCACACCGGAGTGCCCTCCTCGTTGATCCACTGGAACGTGTGGGAGCCGAAACCGTCCTGGTGGCGCGACGTCTTCGGGGTGCCACGGTCGCCCATCAGGTAGGTCACCTGGTGCGCGGACTCCGGCGTGCGGGTCCAGAAATCCCACTGCATCTCATCATCGCGCAGGCCCGAGTTGGGCTGGCGCTTCTGGGAGTGGATGAAGTCCGGGAACTTAATGCCGTCGCGCAGGAAGAACGTCGGGGTGTTGTTGCCCACGATGTCGTAGTTGCCGTCCTCCGTGTAAAAACGCAGCGCGAAACCGTGCACGTCACGCCAGGTGTCCGGCGAACCAGCCTCGCCCGCGACTGTGGAGAAACGCGCCGCCATCGGGGTGACGGTGCCCGGCTGGAACAGCTTCGCCTTCGTGTACTTGGACACGTCCTCCGTGATGTGCAGCTCGCCGAACGCGCCGTGGCCTTTCGCGTGCGGGATGCGCTCGGGCACGTTCTCCCTGTTGAAGTGGGCGAGCTTCTCCATCATGTGGACGTCGTTAAGCACATTGGCTCCCTGGCGCCCCTGGGTGACGGAGATGTGCTCCGAAGCCACCGGCTGCCCGCCCAGCTCGGTGGTGCGGCCCTTGCCTGCGGGGCGCTCGCCCCTGGAGACGATCTCTTCCGCCTTGCTCTGATCAGCCATTGCTCACTCCTTGAATCGTTGGTTGCGTACGTCCCCACCCTAGGCATTTTCACGGGCGCGCGAGTTTCCACGACTACCGCTCCCCGAGAAGTGACTCCACCCTGCGCAATTCGTCGTAAACGTCCCGCTGGTCATAGGTGAAACCACCGGACCAGGCCAGCTCTTTCAACGCATCATCAGTTGGCTCCTCCATTCCCAAGGATTCCGCCAACTGTGCACGCAAGCTGCGTCGACGCTCTCGCAGCTCCGTATTGGTAAAGCGGCGCACCTGAAGCTTCATCAGACTCACCTTCCTTTCACTCACTCGACCCTAGCCAACGGCTCAGACACCAACTCGCCGTTGTTCGAACGATATCTATCCACACCTGTGGATAACTCTGTGCACAACTCCACAGGGCAGTGGAATGTGCTGGTTTGCTTTCGAAAACGCCACGTTCCTTCGGCGTGTCATTTTCGCTGTTCGACGTGTCGTTCGACGAGTTACACGCGTGTAGTTATCCACACTGTGGACAACCGCTGTGGATAACTTGAAAGGTCTGGTTAAAGGTCAAAAAGTGTGTCTGGAATCGGCGATTTCTGGGGCTTGACCTCGGCGTTTCAGGAAAATATATGGTTCGGGAATTTCCGCCTTCCTTTCGGACTGTAAATTCTCGGTTTGCGGCGGCGATCTGGTAGAGCTTGATCACTCAGCCCGCGTGTAAACCCAAAAAGAAGACCCTAGCCGGGCTTTCGCTGGCTAGGGTCTCAATCAATCGTCCGAGAGGGAGGCTAGACGCCCACGATCCTCCGCGGCTCTGCGAGAGAAAGACTACCCCGCACCGTCTGGCAGATCTAGCCCTCCCCTTTGAGCGCCGTCCCTAGTACACCGGCACCGTCGACGGGATCGTCAGCGCCCAGACGGCCACGCACGCCGCCACGGCCGCGACCCCCGCCGTGATCCAGCGCGTGCGCACGTTGCTCGAGGTCAGCGGCCACGCCATCACCGCGCCAGCCGCCAGGCCGCCGAGGTGCCCCCACAGCGACACACTCGGGCTGAGCAGCGTGTACGCCACGTTCACCGCCACCAGGGCGAGTGGCGCGCGCAGGTCCGTGGAACGTCGAAAAGCAATAGCGATCAAAAGCGCCATCAGCATGTAGAGGGCGCCGGAAGCGCCGGCGGTGGGCGTCGTGAAGCTAAATGCGAGCACACTTGCCGACGCCCAAAGGACCCCCGCGACCCACGCCACCACAAACGGGCCAGTGCCGAGGAAGCGCTCCACCTCCGCACCCACCAGGACCAGCATGAACATGTTGAGAAAGAGGTGCGTGATGTCCAAGTGCATGAAGCCGGCGGTGAGCGCGCGGAGGTAGCCCGCGCCGTAGACCTCGGTGCCGTAGAGGATCGTGTGGGTGCCCACCTGCGAATCCCACACCACGTCCGTGAGCGAACGGGCCTGGAGCGCGGCGACGAGGAAGACGAGCGTGCAGATCGCCGTAATCGCCGTGGTGGCGGGGGCGGTGCGGGGCAGGTTGCGGAGAGTGGGCATGGGATCAGGGTACGAAAAAGCCCCCGCACGGTGGCGGGGGCGCGGCGCGTGTGGCGCTTTGGCTTGTTTGGCTTACGCGATGTCGATGGACTCGATCACGACGTCCTCGACCGGGCGGTCCATGCGGCCGGTCTTCACGTTCGCGATCTCGTCGACGACCTTCTTCGACGCCTCGTCGGTGACCTCGCCGAAGATGGTGTGGCGGTTGTTCAGCCACGGGGTCGCGTCGACGGTGATGAAGAACTGGGAACCGTTCGTGCCCGGGCCAGCGTTAGCCATGGCCAGCAGGTACGGGCGGTCGAACTGCAGCTCCGGATGGAACTCGTCGGCGAACTGGAAACCCGGGCCGCCAGTGCCGGTGCCGGTCGGGTCGCCGCCCTGGATCATGAACCCCGGGATGATGCGGTGGAAAATCGCGCCGTCGTAGAACGGGCCCTCGGTGGTGCCCTTGGCGTTCTTGGCGGAGTAATCGGTGGTGCCCTGTGCCAGGCCCGTAATCGTCTCGACCGTCTTCGGCGCGTGGTTGCCGAACAGGTCGATCACGATGTCGCCGTGATTGGTGTGCAGAGTCATGGTCTGAGTCTTCTGAGTCATGCGCTCTAGGGTACGCGGGTTCCGGCGCGCGGGGTGCGGGCGGGTGCGGGGTTGGGCTCACGGCCCTAAAGGTCGAGTCCGGGAGGTCGAGTACGCCCGGTTTCGGTGCCGTACTCGACCTCCGCCGCTCGACTTTCGGCGGCGTATAGCGCCCCTACCTCCGCCAGTGTTCCCCGTGCACCGGTCTGAACACCGTGGCCGGTACTTTCGGCTCGCCGAGGAGACCGGAGCGGGCCTTGAGCTCCAGGATCTCCCGGACGCAGGCCTCCTCGTCCCGGAGAATCTCCGACGGCTCGAAGCGGGCGACCTCGTAGATCTGCTTCCGCAACCAGTTTTCACGCAGGAGCTGGTCCCGCGACACCTTCTTCGCCAACTCCTCGTCTTTCTTCGCCGTCTTGACCAGCCCGTCGATCTCGATCGCCACCTGCCCCCACAGCAGGTCGGGGCGCACGTAACGGCCAATCCACATCTGCTCGCGGACGACGATGTTCCGCTCGCGCAGGATCACGCGCAGGAGGGACTCGTACGGCGATTCGGACTTGGTGGACGACCAGCGCAGCGCCTGCCGTGCCCGCCCGATCCCCTTCTTGCCGGCCAGACGCTTGATCGTCGCGTGGAGTTCGGCCTGGATGCGTTCCTGCTCCAGCGGTGGCTTGCCCACAAACAGGGAATCCATCGCGACGACTCCTGCCCTCACCCCGTGCAGGCGCGCGACGTCGACGGCTGTGCGGACGGGGCTGGTTAACCGGAGGACGTCGCCAGGCGTCGCGCACTCGATGGCCACCACATCTTCTTCGGGGATGCGCAGGCTGCGGTACTCGACCCCCTCCGGCCAGCTTGCCCTGGCGGGCGGTTTTTGTCCTGGGATGGCCAGCAAGACGGGCCCGTTTGGAGCGGGCAGCGTCCACAGGCCGTGCACGACTGCGGCGGAGCGCCCCACCAGCACCGCTTTCCGGCTCGCGGCGCCGACGGCATAGCTGCTGAGAAACTCCCGCTCGTGGTGTTTCAGCCGCGACCATTCTGCCTGCGCGATGAATTTGTTCGCGGATAACTTGATGCACGTTTGACGATCCGCCTGCCCCGGCCTGACCAGCAGCTGCGCTAGCTTTCTCCTGTCCATATTTTCCCCCCGATGTTTGTTTGTTTCGCTCAGAGTACATGGCTACTGGCGGAAACGAAAGAGCCCCGCCAAAAGTCGAGCGGCGGAGGTCGAGTCCGGCCCAAATAGAGGGCGTACTCGACCTCCCGTACTCGACTTTCGCGGGGCAAAGGCAGGGGCGAGCAGGGCGGGGCCGGGGGCGATTGCTTTACGACGTCAGCTCCGCCCGGCGCGCTAGAGCCCTTCGACGACCTCGTCGCGCGCGGCGACCAGGTTGCGCAGGGAGGGTTCGACCTCCTTGTAGCCGCGGGTCTTCAGGCCGCAGTCCGGGTTGACCCAGAGGCGCTCGGTGGGCACGTGGTTCAGAGCGGCGCGCAGCAGGCCGGCGATCTCCTCGGCCGAAGGCACGCGCGGGGAGTGGATGTCCCACACGCCGGGGCCGATCTCGGAGTGGAAGGTCTCGTCGATGTCCTCGAGCAGCTCCATCTTGGAACGGGCTGCCTCGATGGAGGTGACGTCGGCGTCGAGGCCTGCGACGGCGTCGATGATCTGGCCGAACTCGGAATAGCACAGGTGCGTGTGGATCTGGGTCGAAGGCTGCGCCTCCAGGGAGACCAGGCGGAACGCGCGCTGGGCCCACTCCAGGTAGGCGGCGCGGTCGTCCTGGCGCAGCGGGAGCAGCTCGCGCAGGGCCGGCTCGTCGATCTGGATGACCTTGATGCCGGCCTTCTCCAGGTCGGCGACCTCGTCGGCGAGGGCGACGCCGATCTGGTCGGCGGAGACCGAAAGCGGCACGTCGTCGCGCTTAAACGACCAGGCCAGGATGGTCACCGGGCCGGTGAGCATGCCCTTGACCGGCTTGTCGGAAAGCGACTGGGCGTAGGCCGACCACTCCACAGACATGGCCTCCGGGCGGGAGACGTCGCCGACCACGATCGGCGGACGGGTGCAGCGGGAGCCGTACGACTGGACCCAGCCGTTTTCGGTGACCACGAAGCCGTCGAGAAGCTCGGCGAAGTACTGCACCATGTCGTTGCGCTCCGCCTCGCCGTGGACGAGGACGTCCAGGCCGATCTCCTCCTGCAGCTCGATGACCTGCTTGATCTCGGCCTTCAGCGCCTCGTTGTACTCGGCGTCGGAGAGGGTGCCCTCGCGGTGGTCCGCGCGCGCCTTGCGGATTTCGGTGGTCTGCGGGAAGGAGCCGATCGTGGTGATCGGCAGCGTCGGCAGGCCGAGCTCCTCGCGCTGGACCTTGTTGCGCTCCTCGAACGCCGGCTCGCGCTTAACGGCGCCCTCCGGCAGGGCCGCCACGCGGTCCACGACGGCCTTGTTGTGGATGGTGGTGGACTCGGCGCGGGTGCGCACGGCGCGGTCGGACTGCGCGAACGCCTCCTTGGCGCCCTCCTCACCTGCGACAAGCGCCTGGATCTCGGCGAGCTTCTCGTCGGCGAACGCCAGCCACGGGGCGACCTCGACCGGGATGTTGCGCTCGGCCTTCAGGGTGTGCGGCACGTGCTGCAGGGAGGTGGAGGTGGACACGGACACGGCGTCGGCGCCGCGGCCGAGGGAGTTGAGCACGTCGGTGCGCTCGCGCAGGTTGGCGGTCCAGACGTTGCGGCCGTCGATAAGTCCTGCCACCAGGTGGGTGGAGTCAGGCACGGCGGCGCGCACGCGCTCCGGGTAGCCGGCGTCGGCCTCCAGCGTCCACGGGGACAGGTCCACGTGCAGCGCCTCCACGCCCAGCTCGCCCAGGACCGGCAAGGCCTCGCGGGCGGAGCCGTACGGGGTGGTCAGGTACACGTTCGGGCGGGTCTCGCGGCCCAGCAAAGCAGACCAAGCGGAACGCAGGTGCTGCGCGATCTCGGCGTCCGGGGTGGACAGGTCGGCCACCACGGCGGGCTCGGAGATCTGGATCCACTCCACGCCGGCTTCCTTCAGCGCGGCGAAGACCTCGGCGTACGCCTCCACCAACGACGGCAGCAGCGACCACTCCGCCGGCTTCGACAGCGCGATCAGCGTGACCGGGCCGACCAAAAACGGGCGGACCTTGTGGCCGGCCTCGGCGGCCTCCTCCACGATGCGGAGGATGCGCTCCGGCACCGCCTTGATCTCCTGGCCAGCCTCGATCTCCGGCACGAGGTAGTGGTAGTTGGTGTCGAACCACTTGGTCATCTCTAGCGGCACGCGGGTGTCGTTGCCGCGGGCGAGCGCGAACTCCTCGTCCAGGTCAACGCCGCCCGGCACGAGGCCCACGGTCAGGGCGGTGTCGAGCACCTGGTCGTAGAGCGCGACGTCCGCCGGGATGGCGTAATCCTCGGTCAGACCGAGGTCGCGCAGGTGGTTGTAGTTGTTCACGCGCAGGGCGCGTGCGGTGGAGCGGAACATCTCAGCGTCGATGCGGCCCGCCCAGTAGCTCTCCAGCGCGCGCTTGAGCTCGCGGTTCGCGCCGATGCGGGGGTAGCCCTCGATGGTGGCCTTGGGGAAGGTGGTCATTGTTGTCCTTTATCTATTCCGATGCGGTCCAGAAAGTCCCGCGTGACGTCCAGGTTGTTGTGCGTGTACACGTGGAGCCCGCCCGCGCCGGCATCCAAAATCTCGCGCGCCAGGTTGGCGGTGAGCTGCATGCCGGCCTCGTACTCGTCGTCAGCCTCGAGCAATTGCTTCTCGACGCCTACCGGCACCTCCAGCCCCGACAACTCCCCCATGCGTCGGACCCGTTTGAGCGAGGTCATGGGCATGATGCCGGGGATGAGCGGGATGCGCACACCCGCCAGCCGCGCCACCTCGACGAACTCCAGGAAGTCCTGGGCCTCGAAGAACAGCTGGGTGATGGCGAAATCCGCGCCCAGGCGCTGCTTGGCTAGCAGCACGTCCAGGTCGTGGTCGAAGTTGCGCGACTCCGCGTGGCCCTTGGGGTAGCAGGCCACGGAAAGCGCGAGCTTGCCGGCGGCGAGGCGGAACGCCTCTTCCTCCTGCACGTCCTGGATCAGGTTGAGCAGATCCGTGGCGTGCTGGAGGTGGTCTGCCGGCAGGCCGGTTTCCGGCAGGTCCCCGCGCAGGGCGAGGAACCCGCGGACGCCGGCGTCGATAAGCACCCGCACCCACTCCGCCATCTCATCGCGCGTGCCCGCAGTGCAGGCGAGATGCGCGATGGGACGCAGGTCGGTGGTCTCCGCGATGCGGGAGATCACAGCGGCGGTGCCCTCCAGCCACTCGCTGCGGCGCGAGCTGGTCACGGAGACGTAGTCCGGCTTGTACTCGGCCAGGCCCGCGATGAGCTGCTCGATCTTCTCCGCGTCGTCCGTGGGGCGCGGCGGGATGATCTCGAAGCTTAAGGCGGTGCGCTGGCGTTTCGGGCGGGGGCGGCGGATCAGCGGCGCGCCCTCGCGGTCCAGCGGTGCCGAGGCGGAAAGCCTGGTCGAAGGAGAGGCTTCGAACATGGCAGGACCTTTCTCGGCTGGATTGATGTGTTTCGTTGCACCGTGGTTAAACGGTGCCTTGAAACTTATTGACGCCACGTAACCGCCACAATGCGCTACCGGTTTTGGGCGGCGTTTCCGCTGCGCACGCGGTTATTTGGCGTGAATGTTAATCGCGCAAAATGGACCAAGCTGTTCACTTTTGCGTAACGCTTGGTACGTGTGTGGGTGGCGCGGCGGCGGAAAACGGCGAGCCCCGCGGATTTCGCTACCCTGGGCCGCGTAACCACCCGAAACTTTCAAACGCAACACAAGGAGACACCCATGAACCTCAAGAACATCGGCTTCGCCGCCGCTTTTGCCAACCAGGCGTGGAAGTACCTGCGCGACCAGAACGACAAGCGCGAGCGCGACATCTACCAGTCCCTGCTGGACAACCTGAAGGAAGGCAAGCTGGACGATATCCACGAGAAGTTCGACATCGACGAGCTGGAGGAGCTGTACGGCGCCGCCCGCGCGCAGGCTGGCGAGATCACTCGCGACGCGCATGACCGCCTGGACCGCCGCCGCAAGCAGTTCGAGGCCGCCGCCCCGAGCCGCAAGGAGCGCCAGGAGTTCCTGGAGAAGCACGCGAAGAGCGCGAAGAAAAAGAAGAAGGGCGGCGTTGGCAAGGTCATCGGCACCACCCTGGCCACCGCGGCGCTCGCGGGCGGCGCGTGGGCGGCCTGGGAGTTCTTCCTCAAGGACAAGCTCGCGGGCGAGGATGAGCCGGCGAAGACGTACCGCCCGGCGCCGACCCGCACGGAGACGGATACGCGCGGTTCCTCCACCATCGTGTACTCGACGCGCACGGAGGACGACCGGGATCGCACCCGTCGTGAGGAGGGCGTTGAGGGCGGCGTGTTCCCGAATGAGCCGGGCGAGGAGCAGCTGCTTACCGACGCCACCAGCTCCCAGGACCTCGGCGGGGAGGGCCTGACCACCCTGGACACCCTGGCGGACGACCAGCGCAAGGCCACTAACCCGCAGCACTCCGCGGAGGACGACATCGACGGTGGCCGCCACGAGCTGCGCGAGGACTAAATCACGCCGTGGTGCGCCAGCCCGCCATGAGGTGGCGCACCAGGCGGTCGCGCACGTCCGGGAGAATGTCGGCGAGCGGGGCGGCGAGCGGCCGCGTCGCCACGACGAGCTCGGTTGCCAGCTGCATGGGCGACTCGCCCGGGGCGACGATGCCGTGGGGGGCGGCGGCGTCGATAAGCAATTGCACCTTGCCCATGAAGACGTCGCGGCGCTCCCCTAGCCCGCCGTCGGAGCTGTCGGCGGCCAGCGCCGCGGCGAGGATGCCCACGCCCGATTCGACGAGGGCCCACACGAAGGATTCGAAGTGTTCGGTGGGATTGTCTTCGAAGCCGTCGAGGGCGTCGTCGAGGAGTGTTTCGATGCGTTCGAGGAAGACGATCGCGCATGCGTCGTAGAGCGCGGCGCGGGTGGGAAAGTGACGGTAGAGGGTAGCGATGCCCACGCCGGCGTCCGCCGCGATGCCTTCGAGGGTGATCTCGGAGTTCGGGCGGGTACCGATCTGGGCCAGCGCAGCGGTGACAATCTGGTCGCGTTTCGCGCGGGCGTCTGCGCGCATTATTGACCAGCCCCCTTTTTGGGTTTGACAGTGACTATTTTTGGGAGCACCATATCACGAGTTAAATGATAGTCCACCCTACGGTTAAGGGACCGCATGACCCCCATTCTCAGCACGCACAACCTCGTGCTCCGCAAGGGCGACACCCCGGAAAACTTCGACATCGGTCGGGGGTTGACCCTGCTGAACACGCGGCGAGAGTCCGATTCGACCCTGCTCAGCCTCGCGCTGGCAGGGCGCTACAACCCGCACTCCGGCACGATCCTCCTCGACGGGGAGGGGACCAAGACGCGCCAGCGCTTCAAGCAGGTCGCGCTCGCAGGCGTGACCGAGATTGACAAGCTGGACCGCCTCGTGCGCATCCGCGACGTGGTGCGGGAGCAGATCGCGTGGTCGCAGAGCTTCTTCGCTATCACCCCGCACAAGGCCGAAGCGATCAAGTCCCACGACAGCGTGGAAAAGTGGCTGGAGCCGCTGCAGCTGGAAGACCTCGACATGATGGCGCACGTCGGCGACATCGGCCCGACGGACCGGTTCCGCCTGCGCGTGCTGCTGGCGCTGATCTCGCGCCCGAACGCGAAGCTGCTGATCGTGGACGATGTGGACCAGGTGCGCAAGATGGACATCCGCCGCAAGCTGCTGGATGATCTGCGCGGTGTCGCGGTACACCTGCCCGTCATGGTGAACACAGTGAATGAGGAGGGGCTATGAGCGGCCTGCACATTGGATCCGACTTTCGCAAGTTCGCGCACGGCACGCTTCCGCCGCTTGCCATCACGGCGATTTGCCTGCTGCCGCTGCTGTTCGGCGGCCTGTTCCCCTGGGCGTACTGGGACCCACTGGGCAACCTGTACAAGCTGCCCGTCGCGTTGGTGAACTCGGACGAGGGCGAGAACGGCCAGCAGGTTGTGGACGAGCTGCTGGAGCAGCACCCCTTGGACTTCCAGGTGGTCAGCGCCGAGGAAGCCAAGGAGGGCATCGCCAGCGGCAAGTACTACCTGGGCTTGGAGATCCCCACGGACTTCTCCAAGGCTGTGACCAGCGTGAAGGAGGACGACCCGCACTCAGCGAAGATCAACATCACGCTGAACGAGACCAACGGCTTCATCCCCACCATGCTGGGCGAGAAGGCCGCGGAGGCGATCGGTTCCGCCGTGTCCAATTCCGTGGGCGGCAAGGTGGTTGAGCAGCTGTTTGTGGGCATCAACACGCTCTCGGACGGCGTGCATAAGGCTGCCGACGGCGCCGAGCAGTTGAACGAGGGCGCGAACTCGGCCCACGACGGCTCGGAGAAGCTCAACGAGGGCGGCACGAAGCTCAACGACGGCATCCAGCAGCTCAACGACAAGGTGCAGCAGATGCCGGACGCGGTGAACAAGCTCGACGGCGGCGTGGCGCGCCTGCAGGACGGCGCGATCCAGCTCAACGACGGCATCACCACCGCCTCGGGCGGCGCCGATAGGCTCTCCAACGGCCTGAATCAGCTGCAGGCGGGTACGCAGCAGCTTGGCGACGGCGCCACGCAGATCGCCGGCGGCGTGGACAAGATCGCCGGCTTCGCGGGCAAGATCAACGAACTGCAGGCCGCGTTGGACGACATCAACGCGAACCTGAACAACGTGATCGCGGACCTGGACCGCTCCCCCATCCCGGGCAGCAAGGAGCTGGCGGACCAGGCGCGCGGCGTGCAGCTGCAGATCAACGCCGGCCCGCTCCAGGCGGTTACCGAGAACAACCTGGTGGGTCAGCTGATGCAGCTGCAGGCCGGCGCGCACGAGCTGGCGAACCAGCTGTCGGACCCGAACGCGAAGTACCGCGGCGGCGTGGACACCGCCGTCGAGGGCGCGAAGACGCTGGCCGACGGCCTGAAGCGCCTGCAGGAGGGCTCCGGCACCCTGGTCGCCGGCGTGACCACGCTGAAGGACGGCACGGGCAAGCTGGTCGTGGCGGCGAACACCGCCACGGACGCCACCTCGCGCCTGGCCGCCGGCTCGAACCAGCTGGTGGTGGGCCTGGGCGACCTCAACGACGGCCTGGTCAAGCTTTCCGACGGCACCGGCGAGCTCTCCATGAGCCTGTCCGACGGCGCCAAGCAGGCCCCGAGCTGGGAGGGCGAGCGCCTGGACAAGGCCATTGACGCAGCCTCGGACCCGGTGCACACCGAGAACGTCGGCGACGGCGTGACCTTCTTCGGCAAGGGCTTAAGCCCGTTCTTCCTGTCGCTGTCGCTGTGGTTCGGCGTGCTGATTATGTACATGATCATGCCGCCGTTTAGCCGCCGCGCGATCGATTCGGGCACTAACCCGCTGCGTGTGCTGCTGTACACGATGATCCCGTCGTTCATCATCGGCTTTGCCCAGTCCGTCGCCCTGTGGGTGATGCAGACGTTCATCCTGGACGTCGAGCCGGTGCACCCGCTGGCTCTGTTCGGGGTGCTAGTGCTGGTGTCTTGGGTGTTCGTCACCGCGATCATGGCGCTGAACACCGCGCTCGGCCCCGCGCCCGGGCGTCTGGCCACGATGGCGCTGATGTCGCTGCAGCTGGTGGCGTCGAACGGCTTGTACCCGCCGGAGGTGCAGCCCGAGTTCATCCAGTGGGTGCACAGCTGGGACCCGATGCGCTACTCGGTGGATTTGGTGCGTTACGCGCTGTTTGGCACCCCGTCGTACGACCCGCGCATGTGGACCGCCGTGACCGTGCTGCTGTTCGTCGGCGCGATGTCTGTGGCCATCTCGTGCGCGGCACTGTACGTCCGCCGCATCTGGCGGATGAAGGATCTCCACCCCGAGCTGACGGTTTAGCCCTACGATGGGCGGGGCACAATATTTCCCGATAGATCGAAGGACCCCACCCATGTTTTTCAAGAAATCCAACAAGGACAAGATCAACCTGCGTCTGCCGTCTGCGGCGCTGCGCATCCCCACCGGCGCGTACATCCTCGATGCCGGCCTGGGCAAGTTCAAGGTGGACAAGGAGGGTGCCGAGGGCCTGCGCGACATGGCTACCGACGGCATCCCGCAGCTCGGCCAGATCGACGCCGAAACGTTCGCCACCGGCCTCGCCTCCGCCGAGACCGCCCTCGGTGCAGCGCTTTTGTGCCCGCTGATCCCGAACCGCCTCGCCGGCCTGGGCCTGACCGCGTTTGGCGCGGGCCTGCTCACCATGTACTTCGGCGGCGACCAGTACACCCAGGAGGACGGCATCCGCCCGTCCGACGCTGGCAAGGCCATTGCGAAGGACTCCTGGCTCGTGGGCGTCGGCCTGGCGCTGGCCGCCCTGCCGCGTAAGTAGCCGTGAAGCGCGCCCTCGCCCTCACGCTCGCCGCCGCGCTGCTCCCGGCGACGGTGGCCGCGCCGAAGGCGGAGGCGGTGAGGCTGCGTTGCCACCCCGTGCACGTCATTCAGGCGGCTGGCACGGGGTTTTCGCATTCTTGGGATCCGTCCGCGCGCGAGACGCTTTTCGACGACGCGTCCTCCCCCGCCGACGACCTCCAACGCCGCTTCGGCGCCCGCACCGTGTCCACCTACACCGTGAAGTACCCTGCCTCGTTGGGCAGGTTCAGCGCGCTGGGCAGCGCCGGCAACGGCCTGGAGGGCACGGAGGCCGCCACCTACGGCGAGTCCGTGCGCTACGGCCGCGACGTGGCCACCCTGGAGATGGAGACGATGGCCCGGCACTGCCCCGGCACCCGCTTCATCTTCATCGGCTACTCCCAGGGCGCGCACCTGATCGGCGACGCCGCCGCGGAGGCCGCCGCCGGGCGCGTGCGCGGAGTGGGTGCGGACGACATCGCCGCGGTGCTGCTGTTCGCCGACCCCGCCCGCGCCCCCGTGCGCGATCCCGCCGAGCCCGCGCGCCACTCGCGTCTCTACGCACCCGCGCCTCAGGGCCTGCGGGGCGCCAACTTTGAGACAGTACAGACCGGCGGCACCACCCTCGACCCCACCCGCGTCGGCCTGGCCGGCACCCGCCGCGCCAGTTTCAACGGACTCGAGGGCAAGGTGCTGTCCCTGTGCAACGGCGCCGACATGGCGTGCGCGACGGACCCGGACTCCGTGCTGCGCGCAGTCGCGGACGTGGCCGGCCGCGACGTGTTGGTCGGCCCGTTCAACGCCTTCACCGGCATGCGCGTAGCGCGCTTCCAGCAGCTGCGGGCCGCGGGCATGCCCCCGCGCGAGGCGGTCAAGGAGTCGGGGCTTTCGCTTCTCGACGCCACCGTGGCCCCCAAATCCTCTACGAACTCCACCTGATCCTCTCCGCCGCCAGCCGCCACGCGGATACCGCGAGCCCCACGCCTGTGGAGCAGCAGGCCGCCATCGCGCTGGCTGCCGCGGCGCCGGAGCTAGCGAAGGAGGGCGTGACCTGGACGTGGATGCTGCAGGGGCTCAACGGCCTGCGCGGCGCATTGGGCGACTCGCCTGCCGCGGCCTGGTTCGACGTGGTGCTCGAGGTGTTCCGCGCCGCCCAGGCCGTGGAGCAGATGTACTGGTGGTTGGAGCGCTTCGGCGTGGTGCCCCGAACGCCCACGGGTACGGAGGGGAGGCAGGTGGTGGTGCGGGAGCTCGTCGCAAAGCTGAGTGCTCAGGCTATCGACGCCGCGGGGCTGCGCGCCGCCTACGACCACCCCGCCAACGCAAACCTGGTGGAATCCGCGAAGTTGGCGGGCGACTTCGGACCGCGGCACATGTCGTACTACAAGCTGGGCTACACCGACATCCCCGGCGGGTACGCGGTGGAGGGGCGCACCGGCTACGACTACGCAATGGACTGGTTGGGCCAGGTCGTCAAGGGGATTGCCGGGAAGTAGGCAAGAGAAAAGCCCACCAGGGTGGACCTGGTGGGCATTAGCTCTTCGGGGGCTTACTTCTCCTTGTTGGCGGAGTCTTCAGCCTTGGACGAACCCTTGGCCTCATCGGCGGAGTTGTTGTCCTTCTTGTCGGCCTTACCGGAGGAGCCGTTCATCAGCGTCTCGCTGCCGGTGGCCTTGCCGATCATGTAGGAGGAAGTGTACTCCTCCGCACCGCAGGCGCGCATGACGCCGTCGACTGCCAGCAGACCCAGGGAGATAGCGCCCAGGGCGCCAGCTGCCATGCCGAGCTGCTCCGGATTCTGGATGTTGAACGCCGCCTGGAAGCCAGCTGCGCGCTGTGCGCGATCCTCGTCGTAGATGCCCAGGCCCTGCTGGATGCGGTTGTTCGCATCCTGGATAGCGCCGTTGATCTGCGCGGAGACGCCCTCCAGGCCCGGGATCTGGACCTGGGAGAGGATACCCAGCGGGATAGCCAGCAGCAGCGGAGCGGTCAGGCCTACGATGCCGGCGATGCACTTGCCGTCGAGCTCAGCGGAGGAACCCTGCTGCTCGACGCGGTTGCCGCTCTCAACGTTGACGTGGATCTCGATCTCGCGCTCGCCGTAGGCCTGTCCATCCGGGCCGACCAGGAGGTAGGACGCCTTGTAGGTGCCTTCCTTCAGGTCCTTACGCGGAACCAGGGTGACACCCTGGTCGGTCTTCTTGACGCCCTCCTCGCCTTCCTCGAAGTACTCACGGCCCTTGGTGAAGATGAGCTTGTCAACGTTGTCCGGGAAGGTGACGTTGACCGGGGAGTTGTTCTTGATGCTGTTCTCGATGACAACCGGCAGGTCGTGGTTCTCGCTGATCACCTTGCCCTCGGAGGTGCGGGTGCCCTCCGGGTAGATGCCGTAGGAGACGACGCGGACCAGGTCGCCGTTGGAGTTGCGCTCCTCAACGCGGACCACCTTGTTGGCGGAGCCCTTCTTCGCGGTCAGCTCGACCGAGCCGCCGTTGTCCTTAAGGTCAACCAGGTCGTTGCCGCTTACGACGACAACCTTGTTGCCCTCGTCCAGCTTCTTCAGCTCCTTGGCGTCGCCCTCGATGATGAAGTCGGTCTGCTGACGTGCGCCGGTGGTCTTGGACTCGACGATCTCCAGCTTGTAGCGGTTGATCTCCTGGCCGTTCTTGTTGAACTCCGCAACAATGCCGGTCTCGCCAACCTTGTCAGCCTTGGGACGCAGGACCCACTGGCCGTTCCTCTCCTCCGGAGCCTCGAACGCGTCAGCGCCCTTGACCACGCGGAAGCTGTTCTCCTCGTTGACCAGGGTTGCCTGGAACTCCGTGGAGGTGGAGATCTTGTAGGTGTACAGACCGCTGCGCTTCGGCTCAACCAGGGTGATCTCATACTGTGCGTACGCGCCACGCTTGTCGCTGACCTGGATCAGAGCCTTGCCAGCCTTCTCCTTGCCGGTGACGAGGAGCTTGTCGCCGTCACGCTTGACGTCCACGAACTCCTCGCCCTCGAGAACCTCAACCTTTTCGCCATCCTCGGACGCGATGGTTGCCTCGGCGTTCCAGCCCATGGTGGTGTTCTCCGGGGTCACCTCAGCGCTGCGGCCCGGGGTGATCTCGAAGGTGTAGCGCTCGAAGACGTAGCCGTCCTCGGAAACGTTCTCGATGACAAGGGTGCCCTTGGCGTCGCGCTTCGGGGTCACCTTGATCTCGGAAGCGTCCTTCGCCGGCTGCTCAGCCAGCAGGTCACCGCCCTCAGCAACGCGGAACTTGGTGCCGTAGAGCTTCAGCTCGTTATCCGCGGTGATGGTGTATTCCATCTCGCGGACCGGGGACGGCTCGATGGTGTAGGTGTAGGTCTTGATCGGCAGATCGCCTTCGACCTGCGGCAGCTTTTTGCCATTTTCGTCCAAGAGCGGGTTGCCATCGGCGTCAGTCTGGTCGACCTTGCCCTTGACGTACTCCACAACCTTGACGGTGCGGGTCTCGCCTTCCGGAACCGGCTTGAACTTCAGCTTGAGATTATCCTTGTCGCCGAGCTTCGAGCCGTCAGTACCCTCGGTGAGGTACTCGTCGCCCTCTTCGACGACCAGCCAGTTGAACTCCTTGGAGCCGCGAGAGATCTCAACGGTCGCACGGTCCTTGACCGTACGCTCGATCTCCTGGTTCTCCAGCTCCTCGACCTCACGCTTAGAAACGTCGATGATCCAGACAGCTGCAAGACGGCCGTTCTCGTCCTTGACGTGGACGGTGACCTGGCCACCGTTCTCATTGGTCGGGGTGACGATCCACTTGACACCCTTCTTCTCCAGCTTCGCCACGTCATCGCCCGCGACGATTTCTGCGGTGTAGTCCTTGACGTACTCGATCTCAAGGGTTTCCGGCTTCTCGGACTTGTACTCCAGCTCGCGGTTGTAAATAGTCGGGCCAGCGTTCTTATCCTCGATCAGCTTCAGGGTGTACTTGTACTCGAAGCCGTTCTCGTCGGTGAAGACGATCTCAACGTCGCCAGTTGCGCCCTCCTTCGGGGTGACAACCCAAACGTCGCCGTCACGCTCGATGGTGACCTTCTTGTCGCCGTCGCCCAGGATCTTGTAGTCGCCACCGCGGTACTCGATCTTCGCGGTGGAGGTGTTCAGGATCTCGCGGGTGACGTCGAACTTGGAGGTCTTGTTCTCCACGGTGACGATGTTCTCGCGAACCTCGCCGCTGTCCTCGGTGATACGCACGATGACGGGGCCTGTGTAGTTCTCACCAGCCTTGACGGTGACGGTGCCCTTCTCCTCATCCTTGAGGATCTCAGCCTCGCCGTGCTCCACCTTGATGAGCTTGCCGTCCTTGTCGTAGCCCAGGCCCCAGTCGATCTCCTCGCCCGGCTTCCACGGGATGGTGGTGATGCGGTCTTCGCTACCAGCGTTCAAGGTGTAGAAGAAGTTGTTCACCTTGACGTTGACGGAATCTTTCACAGCCACGGTATCGGTGACCTTGACGCGGTAGATGTGCTGGTTGCCCTTGTCATCGGTGATGAGGATCTCAACCTCACCCTCGCCCTCGAAGTCCTCGCGCGGGGTGATGACGAGTTTGCCGTCCTCAGAGCGCTCGACGACCACGATGTCGGAGCCCTTGATGATCTCGAAGGACCACTTGTTGCCGATCTTCTCCGGCAGCTCAATGACCTTGGACTTCTCACCGTAGGTGAAACCTGCGAAGTAGTAGTACTCCGAAACTTCCTTCACACGCTCGTAGTACTTCTCAACGTAGTACTTCTCCACGTCGGTGACCGTGGTGGTCACGGTGGTCTCCGGCTGCTTCACGGTGCTGGTAACCGTCTCGGTCTTTGCCGTGTTGGTGGAGGTGACGGTGGTGACCGGCTGCGTGGTGACGGTCTCGGTGACAACCTCGCCCGGCTTGGTGGTGACAACCGGGGTGTCGGTGACAGTTTCGGTGACAACCTCAGAATTGCCCGGCTCAGTCACGGTGGTGACGTGCGGCTCCGGAGTCACGGTCTTGGTTACAACCTTCGGCGGGTTGGAATCGGTCTCGGTGACGGTGGTCTCAACCGGCTCCGGGGTGACCGTCTTGGTGACAACCTTGCCTGGGACCTCACGGGTGCTGACGGTGGTGTACGCCGTCGGCAGCGTGGAGCGCTCGGTCACGGTGGTGGCCGGCTTGGTCCGCGTCGTGGTGTAGGTCGTGTTCGGCAGGGTCTTGGTAGTGGTGACCTCCTGCGGGCGGGTCACCGTGGTGGTCACCTCAGGCGTGGTGGGGATCGTCTCCACGATGCTCGGCGGGGTCTTCGGCGGGTTCGGATCCAGACCCGGCTGCGGGACCGGGATCAGACGCTGGAAGGACTTACGCGGCACGATGTTGTAGTCGTACTCAAGTGGCACCAGGACGGTGACGTACTCGCCCGGCTTCACAGTCTTTGCAATCTCGTCGTGGCGGGGGAGTTTGGACAGGTAGTAGCTCGGCTGACCCTTCGGTGCCTGGTGGTGCAGAATGCGGAAACCGGTCAGGTTCTCAAACGCGGATTGGCTCACCTTGCCGTTGACGACATCCTCGCGAGCCTGGTTCAGGTAACCCAGCTGGTTGGACAGCAGCGCGCGCAGAATGCCGTTCTTGGTCAAAATGGCGCCAGCCTTGGACTGATCACCGTTTGCGTAGGCCTTGTAGTCCTTCTGCAGTTCCTTGACCACGTTGATGGCCGCGATACGGACATCCTCGCTAATGGCATCGCCGTTGCCGACGCGACCGGAAGCACCGGTGAGCTTGCGGACCTGGTAGTTGCCGGTATCCCACGGGTTACCGAGACCCCAGTCGATGCACCAGCCCGGGCCAGCGCTGGACGGCAGCAGGTCGATGGACTGGTCGTCCTTCGGGGCCTGCTTCAGCATCTGGTCGTAGCGGGCCAGATCCGCACCGCTGAGCTTCTCGTAAGCACCAACGATCTGCTGGCTGGAAGTGTTCTCGTTTGCGGCTTCTGCGAGCGGAGCGGATACGACCGCGCCCGTAGCCATAACACCAGTGACCATTGCGGTCATGATGCGCTTTTTCAGGTTTGCGTTATGCAACGTCATAGTCCTTCAACGTCTAGGGAGATATTCGAAGCAGCCTGGAGAGTTCCTGAACACGGACCCCAAAACTGACAGACCCCTATTCAATCGCAATGAACCGACGAAAAGAAGTCCTTAACCCCGCTGAAAGCCATAAAAGTCCAGATATTAAGACAAAACTCATAACCCCGGCCCGCTGACCTCGACTTTTGTCCAAGTTTTCCACACAAAAAAATCGAGTGATCTTCACCACAAAACCCGCAATTGTTCAACAAACCGGCATTAAGACGCCGAAAACCCGGTGCCGATTTGGCACCGGGTTTCACAGGTTAAAGGCGGTTCTTACTTGGAGGAATCCTGCTTCTCGGAAGAGGAAGAGGAAGCCTCGTTGTCCTCGCCCTTATCAGCCTCAGCCTTAGACGGCTTGCCGGAAGAGCCGTACATCAGGAAGTCGCTGTCAGTTGCCTTACCAAGCTGGTAGGAGGAAGTGGACTCCTCCTGGCCGCAAGCACGCATCACCTGGTCAACGATGAGCAGGCCAAGAGTGATTGCGCCGAGAGCGCCGGCAGCCAAGCCGAGCTGCTCGGTGTTCACGCCCTGGAACGCGTTCTGGAAGCCAGCTGCGCGCTGCGCACGATCCTCGTTGTAGATGCCCAGGCCGCGCTGGATGCGGTCGTTTGCCTGACGCATAGCGTCGTTGATCTGAGCGGAAACGCCCTCCAGGCCCGGGATCTGTACCTGGGACAGGATGCCGACCGGGATAGCCAGCAGCAGCGGGGCAGACAGGCCAACCAGGGAAGCAATGCACTTGCCGTCCAGCTCGCTGGAGGAGCCCTGCTCCTGGACCGTCGTGTCCTGCTGGGTGATGTTGATGATCACCTTTTCCTTGTCGTTGAGCTTGCCGTTCTCAACCGGAACCACCACGAGCTTGACGCCGCCGTCCAGGTGAGCACCCGGCAGGACGTGGAGCTTACCGCCCTCGGAGGCCTCAACCTCCTTGCCCGGCTCAAGGCGCTTCTTCTTAGAGCAGTCGTCGTTGTAGCAGACGTAGACCTCGACGGAGTTCTCGCCGCCCTTGACGTTGATGTCGTAGCCCTTGTCGCGGGAGCCGTCAGCATTGACATCCGGCGGGGTCAGACCCTCAGAGGTGCCCGGGATCTCCATTTCGACGAGGCGAACCGGGTTGCCCTCGGAGTCGCGCTCCTCGACCAGTATGGAGCCAGTCTTGTTCTCGGTCGGCTGGATGAACAGCTGGCCCTTGGAATCCGGCGCTGCGTTGGTGATCAGGTCCTTGCCGCGAACCACGTGGAGGGTGTTGCCCTTGCCCGGAATGATCTTGTCGTTGAAGTCGCGCTTGTAAACAACGCGCTCCTCGACGAACTTCAGCGGGGTCGGCTGCTCCACGATCTCGATCGTGTGGCGCTTGACTACCTTGTCGTTCTTGTCCACCTCGACGACGGTAACGGTCTTGCCAATGGAGTCCTTGTCCTTCGGAGTCAGGATCCACTTACCGGTCTTCTCGTCGAACTTGACGTTGACGTACTCCTTGCCCTCATCGACGCGAATCTCGTTCTTGTTGATTCGGGTGATGGTGAAGCTGCCGTCCTCGGTGAGCTTGAAGTTCTGCTCGCGGGACTCGGAGCTGCCACCCTTGCCGTTCTCGCCCGGCACAACGTCGATGTTGTAGATGACGTAGACACCGCGGTCGTTCTTGACCTTGAGCTGGGTCTTGCCCTCGGCACCGTCCTTCGGGGTGACGATGAGGTTGTTGCCGTCCTTGGTCACGTCGACCAGGGACTCGTCGGTGACCTCGTAGTCGGAGCCCTCCGGGATGGTGAGGGTCAGCTTCGAGTTCGAGTTGAGGGTGATGTTCTCCTCGCGCGGGGTAACCGGTGTGACATCAAATTCCCAAATCTGGAACGGAAGGTCTCGGGAGTTGACATTGTGGATGACAACCTTGCCCTTAGCCTCTGGCTTGAAGATGACCGTGCCATTTTCGATGCGCTCTACAAGATCTTCGCCCTCGATGATCTTGAGGTTGAGGTTTTGATCCTCGCCGATCTTCGGTGTCTTATCGGACGTTACCGGAATCTTGGTGGGTTCTACCGTCTCGGGAGTGACCTTGAGGGTCCACTCAGCGATGGTCTTGCCGTTCGGGGACTTCTCGGCGACGACGATCTCGCCCTCGAAGCCCGGGTTCGGCAGCACGCGGAACTTGCCGTCCTCAGTCTTGATCAGGGTGGCGTTGTCCTTACCTTCGATGATCTCGAAGGTATTACCCTCGTTGCCGGGCTTGAATTCGGCCGTGTTGCGGTCCTTGAGCTCCTGGGTAAACTTCGGAACCTCGTACTCGGTTGCTTCCTGCGGCTTCGCCACGATGGTGTAAACGCCGACCAGGATACGGCCGTCCTTGGCGTTCTCGTCCGGAGCGTAGAGGTTGAAGATGCCGGTGCTGTTGACCTTGTTGTTAATCTTGAAGCCGTTGTCGGTCTTCTCGATCTTCCAGTTCTCTTTGTTACCGCCGGTCTGCTCGAGCTTCCAGTCCTTGCCGGAGGTCTTGACGTCGACAGCCGTGCCCTCATTGATGAGGTGAGTTTCAACGTCGACCAGGACGTTGACGCCCGGCTTGATGTCCAGGGTGTAGGTGTAGGTCTTGCCCTCGGCGTCCACAGCCTTGAGCACAACCTTGCCCTCGGCGTTCGGCTTCGGGGTGATAATCCAGAAGCCGTCGCGCTTCTCGATGGACTCGATGAGGTCCTCGCCGGAAACGATCTCCGGCTTGTTCGGGATATCGGCCTCGATGTCCAGCTTGTAGGAGTTGGCGTTACCGATCACGCGGGTCTGCGTGTACTCGTCGGAGGTGGCGTCGATGTTGAACTCGTAGACGTTCTTGTTGCCCGTCTTCTCGCCCTTGTCGTTCTTCTCAAACACCTCGATCTTGACGTTGCCCTTGAGCACGCCATCGTTGATCTTGACGTTGAGCTTGCCGTCCTTCTCCTCGGTGGTGACCAGGCCCTTGCCCTCGACGATCTCGTAGTCCCAGCCTGCCGGGATGTCGATGTTCTGGTTCACACCGGAAACGCCCACGTTGAAGTAGTGGTTGTTCACGGTGACCTCGCCGGTGGTCTCCACAGTGGTGGAATCGTTGACCACGTCGATGACGTACTCGTGGCGGTTTCCCTCGTTGTCCACGACAACGATGCGGACCTTGCCGCGGCCTTCCTTCTTCGGGGTGATCTTGAGGATGGCGGTGCCGTCCTCGCGGACCTCCTTGGTCACCTCGACCAGACCGTTGGAATCGTCGACGAAGTCAATGTCCCAGGAGCCGAGGTTCTTGACCTCGATCTCCTCGGTCTTCTCGCCGGTGCGGAAGTCGAAGGCGTAGTCGTAGTGGCGGAAGTAGCGCTCGACCTCCTTGGTGGTGGTCTTCTCTTCGCGCTGGGTGCTGGTGACAGTGGTAGCCACGTACTTCGTCTCCGGCGCAGCGGTGACGGTAGCGGTGGAGGTCACGGCCGGCTTGGTCTCCGTAACCGTCTCAACCTTCGGCTCGAGGGTACGGGTGGCGTGCTCGGTCTGCTTCGCGCCGGTGACGGTGGTCGTCGGGGTGACGGTCTTGGTCTCGGTGACGTACTCCGGCTCGCCCACAACGGTCTGGGTCACGGTCCGGGCCGGGGCGGTCTTGGTGATGGTGACGTCCGGAGCGGACTCCTTCTTGGTCTCAGTGACGGTGGAGACCTCCGGGCGGCGGGTGGTGGTGACCGTCTTCTCCGCCTGGGTGACGGTGGCGATCTCTTCCTGCACCGGCTGGACGTACTGCGTCTTGGTCACCGTCGGCTGGGCGGTCTCTTCCTTGATGTAGTCCGGCGAGCCGACCTCAACCGTCTTGGTCACGGTCGGGCGCTCGGTGACGGTTGTGGTCGTTGCCGGGGCGGGCACCCATTCGGTCTTGACCGTCTGGCCTTCCTTGACGCCCGGCTCGAAGCCCTCGAGGCCCGGCTGCGCAATGGTGATGATGCGCTGGTTGGTCGGCTCCTTGGACAGGTCCTCGTACACGTTGTAGGAACGCGGCAGCAGGATGGTGACGTACTCGCCATCCTTCACGTTCAGACGGGAGGAAGCAGCGTCGTCCAGAGCCAGGTAGTAGTTAGCCTGGCCGCTCTGCTCGAAGTAGCTCTTGCGCACCTCGAAGCCGGTCCACTGCAGGAACTGCTGTGCGGAGATCGGCTTCACGCCCGGAACCTGGACGTTGCGGGAACCGGCAACCCAGCCGCGCAGGAGGTTCAGGGTCTCTTTGTTGTTGGACAGCAGCGCCTGCAGTGCCACGTTCTTGGACATTGCGTCGGCGTTCTTGCCCTGCTTCACGTCCGTGAGCATGAGCTTGGTCAGGTTAATGGCGGCGCGCTCAATGTCCTCGTCGATCTTGAGGTTGCCACCCATGTCGCCGTTAAAGCCGTAGAAGCCGGAGGTGCCGTCGAGCTTGCGCACCTCATATGCAGTGTTGGTGCGCGGGACATCGAGGTGGCGGTCGATGCACCAGCCCGGGCCGAACGGGGTCCAGTACTGGCCCGAGTCCCGGTTCCACTCCTGCTTCAGGTTGTAGTCGACAGCGACCTGCTCAACGGAAGAGTCGAGGGCGGAGTACTGGCTAGTAATACGCGAGTCTGCGTCTGCGGCGGGAGCGACAACGGCTGCGCCACCGAATGCAACGGCACCGGAGACCAGGGTGGCCATGATGCGCTTTTTCAGGTTTGCGTTATGCAACGTCATAGTCCTTCAACGTCTAGGGAGATATTCGAAGCAGCCTGGAGAGTTCCTGAACACGGACCCCAAAACTGACAGACCCCTATTCAATCGCAATGAACCGACGAAAAGAAGTCCTTAACCCCGCTGAAAGCCATAAAAGTCCAGATATTAAGACAAAACTCATAACCCCGGCCCGCTGACCTCGACTTTTGTCCAAGTTTTCCACACAAAAAAATCGAGTGATCTTCACCACAAAACCCGCAATTGTTCAACAAACCGACGGTCAGCGGTCCAGCGGGCCCGAACTTCTGTTTCCGCGGACCCGCTTGAGCACATTCTCAGCGGAAATCAAGCACATGGGCACGCCCACCCCCGGCGTCGTGGTCGCTCCAGCGTACATCAGCGTGTCCATCTTCCGGCTTGTGTTGGAGCCGCGCAGGAACGCGGACTGCCGCAGCGTGTGCGCGGGCCCGATCGATCCGCCGGACCAGGCGTTGTAGCGCTCGGCAAAGTCTGCAGGCCCGAGCGTTTGCTTTACGACGATCCTCCGGCCCAGCCCCGCAACCCCACACCGTGACGCAATCTGCTCGATCGCCGCGTCGGCGATGCGCTGCACCTGCCCCGAGGCCTCGCCCCGGTACATGTCGCCGTAGCCCACCGACGGATCCGCGGGCACCGGCACCAGCACGAACAGGTTCTCGTGGCCCGCAGGCGCCACATACGGATCCGTCGCCGACGGCTTGGAAACGTAGATGGATTGCGACGCGCCCTGCGGCCGGCTGGCCACCGGGCCATTAAATACAGCATCGAAGTCGTCGGACCAGTCGTCGCTGAACAGGAAGTTGTGGTGGGCCAGCTCCGGGATCTCGCCTTGAACGCCCAGCATGACCAGCACGGTGCCCAAGCCCGGGTCGCGCGGGGCGAACCAGGACTCGTCGTAGGTGCGCTTACTCTTCGGCAGCAGGCGGGTTTCGGTGTGGTGGAGGTCCGCGGCGGAGATGGTGAGGTCGGCGGGGAGCCTTTGGCCGTCGATAAGCACAACGCCCTTGTCCTCGATGGCCGCGACCTCGGTGTTGAAGCGGAACCGCGCGCCCTGCTCGACGGCGAGCGCGTAGAGCGCGTCCATGACCGCCGCGAAACCGCCCTGCGGATACAGCACGCCCTGGGTGAGGTCGGTGTGGCTGAGCAGGTGATACATGCTCGGCGTGCGGCTGGGGTGCGAGGAGAGGAACACCGACGGGTAGGTGAGCATCTGGCGCAGGCGCGTGTCCGTGAAGCGCTTGGCCACGAACCTGTCCAGCGGCTCCGTGAGGTAGCGCGCGAGACGGGTGTACTGGCCGCGGATGCGCTTCAGGGGCTCGAGGGAACGGAAGTTGGTGAAGAGGAAGTTCTGGATGGCCAGGTCGTAGGTTTCCTCTGCGCTGTCTAGGTACTCCAGGAGCTTGGCGCCGGCGCCGGGTTCGATGCTTTCGAAGAGCTTGGCGGCGTTGTCGCGGCCGGAGTGGACGTCGATGGGCTCGCCCGACTCCGGGAAGAGGCGGTAGGCGGGGGCGAGCGGCTGCAGGTTGAGAAGGTCCTCGGTGCGCTTGCCGAAAAGGCCGAAGAAGTGGTCGAACGCGTCCGGCATGAGGTACCAGCTCGGGCCGGTGTCGAAACGGAACCCGTCGACGGTCTCGTTGCCGGCGCGGCCGCCGTAGGTGGGCAGCTTTTCCACCACGGTGGTGTCGATGCCCTCGCGGGCCAACAACGCCGCGGTGGCCATGCCGGCCACGCCGGCGCCAATCACGATGGCTGACTTCGGTTGCGGTTTCATAGCTTCCTTGTGTTCGCGAGCGCTTTTGCCGTCAGCGCGAGCTTTCTGTGGTTGGGCACGCTGACGCGGGTGGTGCGCAGCTCGGCCGCCGGGGTGGCGGCGATGCGGGCGTTGAGCTCCCTGAACAGCGCCTCGGCGGCGGCCACTCCCCCGCGGGCCGCTGGCGGCAGCAGCGGGATGGCCGTGTGGGCGCGGTCGAGCTCGTCGGTGATTTGGCTGGTCAAGGTGGACTTTAGATCGTCGTCAAGCTTGGCGCCGAAGTACGCGCGGCCGAGCGCACGGCTGTCCTCCCCGAGGTCGCGCAGGAAGTTGACCTTCTGAAACGCGCTGCCGAGCGCGCGGGCGCCCTCCTCCAGCTCGCGGCGGTGCGGGGTGCTGCGGCCGCACAGGAAAATGTCCAGGCACATCAAGCCGATCACCTCGGCGCTGCCATATATATAGGTATCCAGCTCTTCTCGCGTGAACGTGGTCTGGGTCAGATCCGCACGCATGGAGGCAAAGAAGGCGCGCACGTGGTCTTCGTTGAGGCGGCACTCGCGGAACGTACGCGCCCACGCGTGCAACACCGGATCAGTGTGGAAGCGGTGGTGTGGGGCGTGCAGGACCTGCTCTTCGTACAGTTCAAGGGCCGTTTCCGGGCATTCGTTGGCCTGGGCGGTGGTGCCGTCCACGATCTCGTCCGCGATGCGCACCACCGCGTACAGGTTCCGGATGTGGGTGCGCTCCGGCTTCGGCAGCGTGCGCACGGCCAGGGAAAAACTCGTGGAATACTGCGCGATCACCTGCGCCGCCGCCTTGTCCGCCATGGCGTCGAAGCGGGAGAGGTAGGTGTTCACGCCTTGGCAGCTTACCGTGGGCGGCGGGCGAGATTGGCCGCATGCCGATTCTCACTTTCGCACTTGTTCTACCAGCGGTTTCGGAGTTTGATTCGCAGTGTGGGGGTTGAAAGTGCGAATCAGGTGCGCCGGTAGGTGGTACTGCGCTGTCCCTGGCCACCGAGCATGACCACGTGGGCGTGGTCTAACAAAGGCTCCAACGCGTAACGCAGCTGAGCCGGCGACAGACCCGTGGTGGCTTGCAGTTCCTTGAGTGTGACAGCGCCGGCGGGCGGAATCGCCTGGTACACGGCAGGAACATTCTTACCCAGCGCAGCGAGGCTCTCTGCCCGGACGGTGAAATCCGAGTGCTCTCCCGTGGACTGCCCGGGCAAGGAGAACACCCCGTCCGACTCCACGATGGCGCCAGCGCCTACAAGTTTTCGCAGCATGTTTCTGCAGGACTGCGCTCCAAGTGGCGAGTAGCGCTGCGTTATTGCTTGGAAAGAGGCGGCTCCATGATTCTGCAGCTCTACAAGCAAATCCTCTTCTGTCGGCGTGAAATGTTCGCCAATGCTTTGCAACCCTTCCAGCCAGGAGTTTTGCTCTTCCGTGAAACGCGAACCGCGTGGGAAGAGCACTTTGAACTCCACGCCGTTGTCAATGAAACGCGGCTTTGGCAGGCGAGCTTCCCGCGTCGCAGCCAAGATTTCCTGGATGCCGCCGCCCTCGCCTTCGATGACGCGCTCACCATCTTCTGTTCGGAGGTAGCGCGCTATCTCGTACAGCCTCTTGTTCACCGGCGATTTTGTCAGAGCGGGGCTCTCTAGCTGTGACACAGACAGTCCGCGCAGCCCACCCGGGCTGACCACGATGAGCATCCGCTCCGTGATGCGAATTTCAACCTTCTTGCCCACATCCACCGAAGGACCCAAGTCCCGGTGCACCAGGGCATTCGCCAACACCTCGCGGATCGCACTGGGAGGAAACTCTGGTTCGTCCACCAGGTGCCCGCTGCTCGTGTACCGGCTGACGGTGTCTGAATTCTGCCGAATCCACTCCATAGCCTCCGTCAGCATCACCGGCAAAGGCCCTTCTATCTCTGTGAGATTCCTGTTCCGGCCCACGCCCTCACCGCGGGAAAGGCGCACCGCAGCCGTGGCGCCGAGTGCCGGCTCAACAGACTGTGGCAAGTACCCCAGTGCGTACAGGCCGCCGAAGCGGACGTTGCCCTCACTGTCGGTGACGTTGGTGACCTGCAGCAGCTGAGCATCGTCGTCGATTTTGGAGATGCGAGAGCGAGAGCCCCGCACAGCCTTCAAAAACCCCGTGAGCACCTCATTGTCCAGGACTCCAGCATCAGTTCCCGGCACGGACTCGAAATCGAAGTGCGACTGCTGCCTCTCGGCCAGCGCCGAGAGCTCCAGCATCTTCAGGTCGTTGGAGTTCATCACGTAATCGCCGTCTGCCTGCCGCAGATACGGTTTGCCGTCGTAGTTCGCAGGCTTCTCGGAGGGCAACAGTGGCGTGACTTCAACGACCACCACGTTCTTCCCCTCCAAGGACAGGTGCGTGAACTCCAACTGTGGCGCGGGTTTGACCGCCGCCCGGTTCACGCTGGTCACCTTCTTTTCCATCTGCGCTGGGTGGTCAACCCCGGTGACCTCAAAGCCCCTGCGCTCGCTCACCCCGAGGAGAATTGCGCCCGATTGCGGCATGTTGGCAAACGCGCACAGCGTTTCCCCAATGCTTTCTGGGACTCCCCCACCTGCGGTTTTGCACTCAACCAGCGTGGTGTCATCTCCAAACGCACGCAACTGGGAGAGCGTCTCGCGCAACTGCCCCTCAGTCCAAGTCATGGTTGTGAGTGTATTCTCACTTTCGCACTTTGTCTACCTGCGGTTTCACAGTTTGATTCGCAGTGTGGGGGTTGAAAGTGTGAAAGTGCTGCCACAGAGCAACCGTCGCAAAGCAAAAAGCTCCCTCCACAACCGGAGGGAGCAATCTGTGGAGCATAGGAGAATCGAACTCCTGACATCCTGCTTGCAAAGCAGGTGCTCTACCAACTGAGCTAATGCCCCGCGTACCCAAGGGTACCGTGGGCCTAGCAAGAATCGAACTTGCGACCTCATCGTTATCAGCGATGCGCTCTAACCGACTGAGCTATAGGCCCTTGGAACGAATAGGAATATTACAGAGCACCCATAACAGCTCCAAATCGCCAGCGTACGGCCCATAAAAGAGGCATTTGCTTATCGACGTTCCACCCTCCCGGTAAGCAGGGGTAACAGGCGGGGGTAGGAGCGGCGGAAAATGGTGAACAATCCGGGCTGTCCTGGGGTTTTGTGCGTCTTTGCTGGTGAGCGGGTTGTTCTCCGGTTCGGGGGGTGCTTTGGCAGGGGCTGATTGGTGAACAATCCGCGCCCGTGCGGGCCCGCAAACGTTGAACAATCCGAACCAAGTGTTGAACGATCTTACCCCGGTTTACCTGCGCAAACTCCTTGCATAAAATCATGGACATCGAAGCAGCCCATGTCCACCACAACGCAAAATGGAGCAACGAGATGCGCGCACAGACCAAGGCCCTCGCCGCCGCACTTGCAGCAGCACTCGCCTTCCCCGGCCTCCAGCCGGCCGCAGCCGCGGATGCCTCCGCACTCGTTGACCTCGAGGAAGCCGAATACGCCATCGACTCCGACAACGACGGCCTCCCCGACGACTGGGAAACCGAGGGCGTCGTGCTTCACGACGGCACCGAGCTCGCCCTCCCCGACTGGGGCGTCGACCCCAACCGCCCCGACCTGTTCCTCCAGCTCAACTGGATGGAAGACCACAACGGCAGGTCCTTCGCGCCGTCCGCGCAGGCGCTGCAGGACATCGTCAAGCTTTTCGACGACCACGGCATCGCCCTCCACATCGACGCCGGCGAAACCTACACCAACATCCCCAACTACACCGAGTTCCACGGCGGCGAGACCGTGGGCTACTCCCAGTACTACTTCGCCGACCAGATCACCGGCGTGCGCCTGCTCCAGGACATCGACACCCACCTCGGCGACCGCTCCAACGCCTTCCGCCTAGGCATCATCGGCGACCAGATCGCCCCCGGCGACTACACCACCGGCGTCGCCCTCGTCGGCGACAGCGCCTTCTTCGTGGCCAACAACGGCCAAATCACCACCGACGAGCAGCTCCGCAACGCCATCCTCCACGAGTTCGGCCACACCCTGGGCCTGCGCCACAACGGCTCCGCGGACGTCACCCGCAAGCTGCCGCGCAGCCAGGCCACCCCGGCGGAGTACCTGTCCGTGATGAACTACGACCACCAGTTCACCCACTTCAACTACTCCGAGGAGCCCTACACCGTCGAAGGCCCGGACGGCCCCGTCGAGGTGCCCGCCGACTGGGACGCACTCATCCTGGACACCCCGCGCATCGGTCGCGACGCCCTCGAGCTCGGCGCCCGCACTGTCTCCCACGGCGCAGCGCCGGCGGCTAAGGCTTCGGTGGCCGAGGCTTCCGAGGCGCCGGTTTCTCAGCCTGAGCAGACCGCGCCCGGTAAGGACTCGCCAGCCGAGGCCGCAGACGTGAACGTCGCCGCGATCGTCGGCTCCGTGGTCGCAGCTCTGGCCGTCCTGGGCATCGCGGGTGCAGGTTTCGCCGCCATGAACGGCCTGCTCCCCTTCTAGCCCAGCGCCCCGGTTCCGCATGGGCTTTTTTCGTGGGTGCTGGCCAATAGTTGGGGTCGCCGGGGTTGTCCGCAATGCGGAGTTGCTGGACCCCAGTCGTCGGGATTTTGTACGAATCGACATTTCGGTCTCTTTCGGGCCTGCAAACACACAGGTCGGCAATTTGCAGTGTTGATTCGTACAAAAACTGGGCACGGGCCAATAGTTGGTCGACCCGGAATTGTCCGCAATGCGGAGTCCGCAAGCGAGGGAGGGCGGAAATGGCGAAGTCGATACCTTGAGGTCGATAGTTGCAGGTCAGAGCTTTTCGACGAGAAACCGCCGGAACAGGGCTCAACCCTGTGACCAGGAACTATCGACTTCGAAGTATCGACATGGGGGTTTTGGAGCCGGGACCCCCTACTTCGCCCGGTTGGACATGGTGAAGCTAATGCCGCCGACCAGGTCCGCGATGGCGTTGTACATGATCACCGTCAACGGGGCCATGATCATCTGGAACAGGAGGCCCACCAGGCCGAACAGGCCCGCGGCGGACATGGCCAGTTTCATGTCCACCACCTGGTCGCCGCCGACGCCTCCGATCAGCGAATTCACTGAATCCACCACCCCGGCGCGCTCCAGCCCGTAGTAGACCAGCAGGCAGGCGGCCATCCAGGCGATGAAGCCCAGAAAGGCCAGCAGCGTTGCCACTTTGAAGGTGGAGCCGGCGCCGATGTGGCGCACGGTCACTTTGCGGACAGCCACGGGCTACTCCTTGTCCTCGTCGGCCTGGGAATCAGAGGAACCGGCGGAGCTGTCGTCGCTAAGCGCTTGCTCGAGGGTCTTCTGCCCGGTGGCGACTGCGGTGGCTTCCTCCTCGCCTTCGTCCTCGACGTTGCGGTCGATGGCGAGCAGCTCGACGCCGTCGGCGAGGTCCACCAGGCGCACGCCCATGGTCGCGCGAGACGACGGGCGGATCTGGTCGACCTCGGTGCGGATCACGCCGCCGGCGGAGGTGATGGCGAAGATCTGGTCGTCCTCGGCGACGGAGAGCGCGCCGATGAGTTTGCCGCGCTTCGGGCTGTACTTGAAGGTCATGACGCCCATGCCGCCGCGGCCCTGCGCGTTGTACTCCTCGATGGCGGTGCGCTTGCCGTAGCCGCCGGAGGTGGCCACGAGCAGGTATTCGCCGTCCTTGGCCACGGTCATGGCGAGCAGCTGGTCGTCGCCCTTGAAGCGCATGCCCTTCACGCCGGCGGTGGCGCGGCCCATCGGGCGCAGCTGCTCGTCGTCGGCGGAGAAGCGGATGGACTGGCCCTGTTCGGACACGAGCAGCAGGTCGTCGTCCTCGCCGACAAGGGAGGCGCCGATGAGCGCGTCGCCTTCGTTGAGGTTGATGGCGATCAGGCCGGCGGAGCGAGCGGACTCGTAGTCGGTGAGGCGGGACTTCTTCACGCGGCCGTCGCGGGTGGCCAGGACCAGGTACGGGGCGTCCTCGTAGGTCTGGATCTGGATGATCTGGGCGATCTTCTCCTCCGGCTGGAACTCCAGCAGGTTGGCCACGTGCTGGCCGCGGGCGGTGCGGCCAGCTTCCGGCAGCTCGTAGGCCTTGAGGCGGTAGACGCGGCCGAAGTTGGTGAAGAACAGGATCCAGTCGTGGGTGGAGCAGATGAAGAAGTTCTTCACCACGTCGTCCTGCTTCAGCTCGGCGCCGCGCACGCCCTTGCCGCCGCGTTTCTGGCTCTTGTAGGCGTCGACCTTGGTGCGCTTGGCGTAGCCGGTGGAGGTGATGGTGACCACCACGTTTTCGCGGGCGATGAGGTCTTCCTCGGTGACGTCGCCGGTGGCGGCGACGATGCGGGTGCGGCGCTCATCGCCATACTTATCGACGATCTCCTTGAGCTCGTCGCCGACAATCTCACGCTGGCGCTCCGGCTTGGCCAGGATGTCCTTGTAGTCCGCGATCTGCTCTTCGATGGCGGCCAGGTCGTCGACAATCTTCTGGCGCTCCAGGGCCGCCAGGCGGCGCAGCTGCATGGCCAGGATCTCGTTGGCCTGGATCTCGTCGACGTCGAGCAGGTCGATCAGGCCGGCGCGGGCGTCGTCCACAGTCGGCGAGCGGCGGATCAGGGCGATGACCTCGTCCAGCATGTCCAGCGCCTTGACCAGACCGCGGAGGATGTGGGCGCGCTTTTCGGCCTCGTCCAGGCGGTACTGGGTGCGGCGGACGATGACTTCGATCTGGTGCTTGACGTAGAAGCGCAGCATCTGGTCCAGGCGCAGGGTGCGCGGCACACCGTCGACAATGCTGAGCATGTTGGCGGAGAAGTTCGTCTCCAGCGCCGAGTGCTTGTACAGGTTGTTTAGCACCACGCGCGGCACAGCGTCGCGCTTCAGCGTGACGACGATTCGCATGCCCACGCGGTCGGAGGACTCGTCCTCAATCTTGGAGATGCCCACCATCTTGCCGGCGGTGACCTGCTCGGCGATGTTGTGGATGAAGTTGTCCGGGTTGACCTGGTAGGGCAGCTCGGTGATCGTGATGACCTGGCGGTTGCCAATCTCCTCGATCTCGGTCACACCGCGCATGCGGATGGAGCCGCGGCCGGTGGTGTAGGCGTCCTTGATGCCCTGGTCGCCGACGATCAGGCCTGCCGTGGGGAAGTCCGGGCCCTTCACGCGCTCCATCACGGCGTCGAGGGTGTCCTTCTCTTCGGCGTCGTGGTTTTCCAGGATCCAGTAGATCGCCTCCGCCAGCTCGTTCAGGTTGTGCGGCGGGATGTTCGTGGCCATGCCGACGGCGATGCCGTTGGAGCCGTTCATGAGCAGGTTTGGCACGCGCGACGGCAGGACGGTCGGCTCCTGGGTCTTGGAGTCGAAGTTCGGGGCGAAGTCCACGGAGTTTTCGCGGATGTCGCGGACCATCTCCATGGCGATCGGGGTGAGCTTGCACTCCGTGTAACGCATCGCGGCTGGACCGTCATTGCCCGGCGAGCCGAAGTTGCCCTGGCCGTCCACAAGCGGGTAGCGCATGGCCCACGGCTGCGCCATGCGCACCAGGGTGTCGTAGATGGCGCTGTCGCCGTGCGGGTGGTAGTTACTCATGGTCTCGCCGACGGCCTTCACGCTCTTGACGTAGGAGCGCTCGGGGCGGAAACCGGCGTCGTACATCGCGTAGATCACGCGGCGGTGCACCGGCTTCATGCCGTCGCGCACCTCGGGGAGCGCGCGACCCACGATCACGCTCATGGCGTAATCGATGTAACTGGTCTGCATCTCCTCGTTGATGTCGATTGGTTGAATGCGGTCCAAGCCGCCAGTGGTGTCATCAGCCATGTGGAAGAGTCTAGCGGGCTTTTCACGCCGCGACGGAGCAGCGACGTGGTATCAAAGTGGTATGGCTATGACGCTCCGCTTGACCGCAGACGAGGACAAGGCGCTCGTGTTACTCGCGTCCGCATGGGGGTGCTCGAAGCAGGAGGCCGCGCGCCGTGCGGTGGTCACCGCAGCATCGCGATTGCTTGACGACGCCCACGTCACCGACCTCGCCCGCACCCTCATCCCCTCCTACGCCAGTATGGAATCCCGGATCCGTCAGGCCCGGTCATGAGGGGTTTTCATGAGGGGTTTTTCCGGCGAGCAGCTCCTCGCCGTCGCAGACGAGTACTGCGCGTTCCACGGCTGCCACGTCCGTTCCTTCGCTGCCCTGGCGGCCAGCGCCGCCGTGCCCGGCGCCCGGCTCCACGGCGTGCCGGTGTTCGACTCGGTGGACGCGGCGGCCGCCGCGCTGGCCGAGACGATCCGGGCCCTGCAGCCCCTGTCCGGTGCCAACACCGGGTTCAACGCCGGGTTCGCGGACGTCGCCGCCGAGGTGTACCGGCGCTGGGCCGAGTGAGGGCCGGATGGTCGTCGATAGGCAACTGCTTTGTACGAATCGACATTTTTCTAGATTTCGTCGCTAAAACCCCAGGTCAAATTTTTTTGTTGTCGATTCGTACAAAACCGCGCTGGGTGAGGATGACCCGCAGCTGGCCAACCAACAATCCCAGCGTGTTTTGCGTGTACCGCAGAGGAGTCCACTGCTGGACCGCAAGCTCCCGGTCGACGGTGTTGTCATAGATTCGTTGCTTCTGTTCCTCGTGATGGATGCCGTCGTAGAACAACGCCAGCCGCGCTTCCGGGAACCCCAGGTCGGCGCGGGTGAGCGGCCGCCCGTCGGCGTGAAACTCAACCTGCTCCTCCAACCGGAGGCCGAATTCCTTGGCCACCTTGGCGGCCAAGAACCGCATCTCGGTCTCTTTCGGCGAATCAGCGAGCGCGCTCGACGCCTTGAGCACCGACGCGAGCCACCGGGTAGCCACACGGTTGTGCCCCGATTCGGCGATTTCCTCAGGGGAGATGCCGAGGAATCTGCGGCATGCGTCGACGAGCTGGACCGCGCGCAGAAACACCTCTTCGTCCTCAGGTGCATGCACGGGCCACGAGCACTGCTTTGTGCGGATCAGCTTGAGCGCTTGCGCCGCCGCCACTGGAGGCGCGGCAACCTTGATGTGCTCGCCGCGGCACAAAACATGCCACGTCTCCCCTGGTCGTAGGGGTTTTCTTATCACGGTGGGAGTGAACTGGGTGCCCCATTTCTTGCGCCCGCACGTAGGCGAGATCAAGACAGTGTCGTGCGCGTCCACAAGGTACGGCAGCCCGTAGAGCGCCAGCGCGCCGAAACCGGCAACTGTGGTGCCCGGGTGCGTGAGCGCGTGGGCGGCCGCGCGGTACTCGGCAGGGACGGGGTAACGCACCTGGCGCGGGTGGCGGACGGAATCGCGGATGACGATGCTGTCCGGGCGCAGCACGTGGCGCGGCACCTGGAACTTCCCGTTCACGCTGGCCATTCCAGGCAACAGACGCCCCGGGTTCGGGTAGAGCAACGCGCCGGCAGTGGTGGCCATGCCGTTGTAGAGGTGGGTCATGACTAGTTAGACGCTCGCAACCGCTCGGCGGTTCCCTCTCGGACAGGGACTGAGTTGTCGTGCTTTCCCCAGCTCAAGGCGTATACTGCTGCTCAGCCAACATTGTTTCCCGAAAGGCTTCCCATGTCTGCCAAAAACTTCGGCCGCGCGGCCGTCGCCGTCGCCACTGCTGCCTCGCTGGTGTGCGGCGGCGCAACTGTCCCCCACGCGCTCGCGGAGACCACCCAGGTCCAAAGCATCGATTCCCTGAGCTGGCCAGACGTCCGCGTCACCCCGGGCGGGGAGGTGAAGGTGAAGCCGGAGGGCGAGTTCTCCAGCGACGTGCGTTTCTCCGGCGAACGTGACTACTTGGGCTATAGCTTTACGACGGAACCGCGCACCGGCGAAGTCACCATCCGCGTCGCGGACGACGTCTCCCCCGGCGAGCGCACGATGCTCACCGTTGCGGTCAGCGACGGCTTTCGCACCGTACAGCGCACGGTGCAGGTGGACGTGGTGGATCAGCTCGGCGAGATGGCGCAGAAATACCCGGTGGAGTACTACGCGGTGTACACCTCGCTCGACCGGCCCGTAGCGGAGCCGCTTCAGGGTGAGGTGCCCGAGGGCACCACGTTCTCCGTTGTCGCGCCGGAGCACTTCAAGGCTGAGGTGGACGACAAGGGCACCCTCACCGTGACGCAGACAGACTCCCTGCGTTTCCGCTCCAACACCGCTGCGGCTGTGACGGTGCACTACCCGGATGGCTCGGAAGCCACTATAGAAGTGCCGCTACTGACAATGGACGTTGATGAGCAGTCGTTCGAGGAACTTAGACGCGAGGATCTCTCCGACTTCTTCAATTACCTCTATGACCATCGCATTCAACCGGAGTGGCACCACACCGTCATGCGGGGAGACGAGACCGCGGTAGCGCAGTTCGACGGTCCAACCCGGGGCGCCGAGAGTTTCAAGTTTCGCGAGGATTTAGTCCCCTATCTGACCAAGCGCTTCGACGTGGACGTCGATAAGCAAACAGGCCAAGTGGCGATGACCCCGAAGCGGCCCATCAAGACCTCGGGCTCGCAATTTTTCGTCCCGGTGGAGGTGACCTACAGCGACCAGAGCGTTGGCCTGGGTTCCGCGGTGTTCGAGATCGGTGAGCCTGGGTTGTGGGACAACGAGCGGGCCGAGTTGGAGTACAAGAAGGTGGAGGCGCCCACGCCAGGACCGTTCACGTCGAAGCTCGGAGGCGACTTCCCGTATGGCACCTGGTTCGAGCCCTATGGGGAATTCATGCCGGGCTGGACTATCGACGTCGCACGCACCACCGGTGAGGTCACCGTGGCTCCCCCGAACAACACCAAGCCCAACATCTCCTTCGAGACCGATGTGGCCGCACACTTCCCGGACGGCTCCGTCAAATACCTCGTGGCCCCGTTCCTCCTGGTGAAACCAGAGAACCCGCAGTCCGAGACCGCTCGTGTGACTTACCCGGATGTGGAACTGCACCCCGGTGAGACCGTCAGCTACTCGCCAGATGGCCTGCCGGACGGCAGCGTTGTCACGATCTTCCACACAAATTACGCCGAAAGGCACGGTGTCGACATCAGGGTCGACTCACGCACTGGCGCATTGACTGTCGCAGCAAAGCAGGACGCTTCCGCGTTCAACCAAGACGTTTTCTTGGACGTGGTATTCAAAGACGGTTCCGACACCAAAGTCGGCGCGAACATAAAGGTGACCGTCCCGGAACCGGAACCAGAGGTCACGCCCGAGCCGGAACCGGAACCCGAGCCCGAGCCAACCCCCACACCCACCCCGGAACCGACCCTGTCTCTTATACACATCTGACGCTGCCGACGATACTCCTTG